>Ga0315282_10007311_pt1 | contig 18189 bp, 21 predicted proteins | sample YL17G07_20_MG_FD_203693 | JGI IMG/M metagenome (GOLD analysis project Ga0315282, IMG submission 203693) | Sediment microbial communities from Yellowstone Lake, YNP, Wyoming, USA - YL17G07_20 | ecosystem: Environmental > Aquatic > Freshwater > Lake > Sediment | place: USA: Wyoming | collected...
ACGCTTTTCGATAAATGCAACCCTCAATTTCAAGTGACCGGAGACAGAATCTATTTGACCTGGCACGAGGCGGATGCGCCGGATTTTCGTCACGCGAGATACCAGATCTCGACGGCGAAGGTGAATATCGATGGCTCCGAATGGCAAGCGATTCAGAGAACCGCCAATCCCTTTGACAAATATACGCCCCAACTCCAGGTGGAAGGGGGCAGAATTCATTACGTGTGGGAGGAATCGGACGGAAAATACCGCCAGATATGGACCGCTTCAGCTAATATGGATGGAACCGGGTGGAAGGCGGAAAAGAGAACCCAATCCCCTTACGGAAAATACGATCCCCAATTTCAGATCGTCGGCCCGAAGATTTATTACGTTTGGCACGAAGATCATGGGCCTGCCGAACCCATCTGGGTTGCGGTAGAGACGCTAAGCAAGTAACGATTCGCCAAAAATCCCGGGAAGAGGCAAGTCCTGCATAGAATTTATTGACCGCCAAGTACAGGACCAGCAAAGGAGCGTGTCCGGCAGAACAAAAAAATTAGGCACAAAGAGTTTAGGAACCAAAATTCAGATTGACATTGACCCGCAGGCTTGCTATATTGTTTTCTAAATCGGAATTATTCCTGATTTATAGTTCTTCACCTTATGAAAGACTCAATCCTCAAAAAAATGAAAGCCAAGGGATTAAAGCTCACCCCGCAGCGACGCGCCATTGTTGAAGCAGTGGTTAGAACATCCCTTTCGCATCCGGCAGCAAGCCTGATTTATCAAGAGGCGAGGAAAAAATTCAGCGGGTTGAGTCTCTCTACCGTCTATTCAACCCTCAGCGAACTTTCCAAACATGGCATTATAAAAATGCTCGAATATGACCGGATGGAAAACCGTTTTGAAGGAAACATCGAAGTCCATATTAACCTCGTCTGCAAAGGATGTAAAAAGATTATTGATTACCAGCTTCCCGTTTTTATCGACCCAAAGGAGGTGATAAAAACGGCCTCTTTTTTGGTGACCGATACCCGTTTGGAGTATTACGGGTATTGCCAGGAGTGTACCAAAAAATGACCCTCTCATCCTTTGCTGGAAGGGTTGCGAGAGAAGAAATTTTTTTTGAATATAATTCGGAATTATTCCAGATTAGCTTTCTAAAGACAAAGGAGGTGATAGATCATTGAACTAAAAGGGCAGGACGCCCTGTCGACCAATTCGATCGGGTTTCTCATGGGTCTAAACGACCCGAAGGGTATAGCTCCACGGGCTTGCCCGTGATCGTCTACATGGATATTTTTCAAATTACCATTTCCATTATTATTTATTGATCTATGCCCCTGGCGAAAACAATCATCAAAGAAAGGAGCAAGAAAAATGGCAAAAAGCAAAGAGACCTTAACAACTGCTTTTGGGATCCCTGTACCTGACGATCAGAACAGCATGACCGCCGGTGATCGGGGACCGGTTCTCATACAGGATGTTCACCTACTTGAAAAACTGGCCCATTTTGATCGCGAACGAATACCGGAACGAGTTGTGCATGCGAAGGGCGCGGGCGCATATGGTTATTTCGAGGTCATAGCTGATGTAACGAGGTATACTAAAGCCAAGTTTCTTTCGAAAGTCGGTAAACGGACTGAAGTCTTCGCCCGCTTTTCGACGGTAGGGGGTGAAAGAGGCTCAGCGGACGCAGCGCGAGATCCACGCGGTTTCGCAGTTAAGTTCTACACTGAGGATGGTAACTACGATTTTGTGGGAAACAACACCCCAGTATTCTTCACTCGGGATCCGCTTAAGTTTCCGGACTTCATCCACACCCAGAAGCGCAATCCATCTACGAGCCTACCAGATCCAGACATGTTTTGGGATTTCCTGTCCTTAACGCCGGAATCGATCCATCAAGTCACTATCCTTTTCTCTGACCGGGGCACCCCAGCTAACTACCGTCGCATGAATGGTTACAGCAGCCACACTTTCAAGTGGTATAACGAAAAGGGCGAGTATTTCTGGGTACAGTACCATTTCAAGACTGACCAGGGCATTAAGAACCTCACTCGGGAAGAGGCCAGGCGGCTCTGTGGGGAAGATCCAGATCACGCAACTCGGGATCTATATGAAGCCATAAAGAAGGGGGATTGCCCTTCCTGGACACTTGAAATGCAGATTCTAACTCTTGAGCAGGCTAAGGATTTCAGTTGGGACATATTTGATATCACGAAGGTCTGGCCGCACGGAGAGGTCCCACCCATCAAGATTGGCAAGCTGGTGCTCGACCGTAACCCAATCAACTACTTTGCGGAAGTGGAGCAGGCCGCCTTCTGTCCTGGCAATGTGGTGCCGGGCATCGCCATTTCACCAGACAAGATGCTTCAAGCCAGGGTTTTTTCCTACCATGATACTCACCTTCACCGCTTAGGGCCCAGCTATCACCTGATTCCTGTGAATGCACCCAAGAAGGCTCCCGAGAATAGCTACCAGCGCGACGGTTTCATGCGCGTGGATGCCAATGGAGGTGGTGGACCGAATTATTGGCCAAACAGCTTCGGTGGACCGGCTCCGGACCCGACGGCGGCTGAGCCTCCTTTTGGGGTCTCCGGTCAAGCGGGGCGTTACCCTTTCAGACATCCAAATGATGACTTCGTCCAAGCCGGGACTATTTACCGCAAAGTCATGACACCCGAAGATCGAGATCACCTTATCGGCAACATCGTTGATCATTTGGGCAAAGCGCAAAAGCGCATTCAAATGCGTCAGACCGCATTGTTCTACAGGGCCGATCCAGACTACGGTCGTCGCGTAGCCGAAGGCCTGAAGCTTGACATGTTAGAAGTTGAGCGGCTGGCTAAGATGAGTGACCAAGATCGTGCCAAAGCCACCACGCAAGGGACCTACTTAGACAAGAGGTAAGAACTCAAGAAAGCGTGCCGGTGGGTTCTACCGGAGCTAAGCTTTTTGAATGGGATTCTGCAAGTGGTGTGAATTCTATGCCCTGCATGTAATTCATCTGAGTGTCAATAGAAAGGATAGAAGAAAGACAAAGAATCTGGTCAAGCCGGAAATAGGAAAAGTTTTTGCCTTGCTCGCTCTTTTTTGCCTGGTCTTCAAAAAGTTTATGAGTTCTTTCAATCAAAGAAAGGAGGAGAGATTATGAAGCTGGGAATCAGAAAACACGGCGTGGCTTTACTGGCGACCTTAGCCATGGTATTTACCGTCTTGGGAGTGCTTTACGGCCAAGAATCCGGAAAGAAGGCCTCAAGTTACTCCCCCGTAGTCATCAAGGAGGATTTCGCCGCCACCATGAGCCGGATGAAAGCAGCCAAACCGGATGCAATGAAGCGGCAGATGGATATGCTAACTGAACGGTACGACTTGAGTAATCGCCCCGCAGGGGGAGTCACGATGTCCCGCGGGAAGCCCATCCAGGAAGGCGTGCGGGCGAGACTCCCCCAAGGTATGACCTGGGGGAAGCTGGCGGCGATGAGCCCCGAGGAAATCCGGGGGAAAAATCTATTTCCGGCGGGTTTCTTTCCGCTGCCCCATCCCAATCATCCCGAGGGGGGCATGGTTTTCCCCAAGTTTCATATCGACGAGATCAAAAAGCAAGAAGGACGGGACCTTACTCGTTTCGACCTTGACTTTGACTTACCCGACCACTTCTTACCCGAGTTCCCGGCGCCCATCTATCTGACCACCCGCCCTGATCTGGGGGATGTTTCCCGGGGGAAGCTGGTCACCATTGACAATTACTATGATCTGTTTAATGGAATTTTGAACCCCAAGCAGATTGAAGGGCTGAGGCTGTTGGTTACTCCCTTTCCTCAACAACAGTTCAACCAGACCGAAGATCGCCGCTCTGAGCGTCCGAGCCGGGGGGTGGTTTGCTTTGACTGTCATGCCAACGGGCACACGAATGCCTCTACCCATCTTGTAGGCGACATCCGGCCCCAGGAATTCCGCCATCGGCTCGACACGCCCTCCCTACGGGGAGTAAATATTCAGCGCCTTTTCGGTTCCCAGCGTGCCCTGAAATCAGTCGAAGACTTCACGGAATTCGAGCAACGAGCCGCCTATTTTGACGGCGACCCATTGATCGCTACGAAGAAAGGAGTTAACATTCTCGAGCGGGGAAGCCAGGTTCACTTTATGGCCGAGTTTCAGGCGCTCCTGGATTTTCCCCCGGCTCCCAAACTCGGGATCGACGGAAAGCTGGACCCCAAACAAGCCACCGAATCGGAACTGCGCGGCCAAACCCTTTTTACCGCCCATTGCGCCAGTTGCCACCCAGCGCCCTACTACACGGACAATCTCATGCATAACCTGAAGGTGGAACGCTTTTACAAACCTCGTATGATTAACGGACGCATGGCCAGCGCCGATGGCCCGATTAAAACTTTCCCTCTGCGCGGGATCAAGGATTCACCCCCGTACTTGCATGACGGCAGGCTGCTAACGTTGGAAGATACTGTTGAATTCTTTGATCTGGTCTTAGGGCTGAAGCTTGGCGAACGGGAAAAGAAAGATCTCGTGGCTTTTATGCGGCAGCTTTAAACGCCAAGCAAATAGGAGGCTATTTTTCTGCCCGGCAACCGGCCCAGGCAATTCTGAAACCTGGGCCAAATCTGGTGAGCAAGGAAGGGGGGAAATGGCCATTCTCACGGACCTGATCGCGCACCTCAAGGGATGTGATCAACCGGTAAAGGAAGTTCTAACGGCGGCATACTGGACAGCAGTATTGAGCAGAGGCTGCGGGCTGGCCTCTACTTTTAGAGATGAAGGCCATCCTCACCCAAGAGGAGTGAAAGATGTGGGCTGCCTCACCAGAAAGAGCGCCCTGGAACTTGCTGCGTATGCTCTGTCGGATTATCCCCTGGAGGTTTCCATCGGCATGGCTGCCATTAACTCGCTTAATGAGGTAGATGAGACGAAATACATAAAGAAAAATGCCTCAGCAATACTCCTGGAAAAAGGAGAGGGGCGAGATGTAGCCATCGTGGGTCATTTTCCTTTCATCCCTGAATTGAGGAAAAAGGCCCGGAACCTCTGGGTCTTTGAGATGAGGCCCCAAGAAGGAGATTTTTCCCCGGAGAAAGCTCGAGAAATCCTTCCCCGGCGTGATATCGTTGGTTTAACCGGAACCGCCTTTATTACTCACACGCTGGATGATCTCTTACGCTGGGCGGCAGGGAAATTTATTCTTCTCATCGGCCCCACCACTCCCTTGACTCCTTTTCTTTTTGAATACGGCATTCAGGTGCTTTCGGGAACGGCGGTAATGGATAAAGACGAGGCTTTCCGGTGCATATCGCAGGGGGCGACTTTCCGGGAAGTAAGGGGAGTGCGCCGGGTGACGATGATGAAAGAATGATCGGTCCTCCCCTGCCCCGCTGGAAAACCCACGGGGCAAGAATCGGGTCATGGGACTTTTCTTCACTTCGTGCGGAACGAGGGAAAAAGATCAAAAAGGAAAGGAGAAGAGGCGTGAAAAAGCAGAATATCGAGGAAGCGGTGCAGAAAGCCTACAACCTGGCCAAGGAATACGAGAAAACCTATCGCGGATGCAGTCAATGTGTGATTGCAGCCCTCCAGGACGTGCTGGAGGCAAGGAATGATGATGTTTTTAAAGCGGCTACGGGCCCTGGCTGGTGGTATTGGATTGACCTGCGACAGCGGTTGCGGAGCCTATACCGGGGCCGTCTTGCTCCTGGGTTCTTTGCTGGGGAGAGAACGGAATAATTTTTCTGATCCCGAGGGGGTCCGCTTCAAAACCCATAAGCTCGTCAGAAAGTTTCGGGAAAAGTTCATCCAAGAATATGGTTCAGTCGTCTGCCGTGATATCCAGAACAAAATCCTGGGCCGGTACTATTATCTTCCCGACCCTCAGGAGTTTGAAAAATTTCATAATGCGGGGGCGCACGATATCCATTGCCCTGAGGTTGTAGGCAAGGCGGCCCGATGGATGACTGAGCTGATCCTGGAAGAAAATTTGGTATCCAAATAAACCCCTTGGCCCCTGGGAAGGAAGGTTTAATGTCCGAAATGATTCGAGCAGAAGGGCTCTCCAAGGATGAATGGGAGGCCGGGGGCAGAGAATAGGAAAAAGCGAAAGGATCATCCCGTAAAGGAGGTCCTGACCGGCCCCACCGCTTCTCTCACCCCCTTTCTTTTCGATTATGGATTATTTTGGGAAAGGAGAGGATGGTGGAATTTGTGGGTAATTTATTTGAATGACAAGAATTTCAAGGAGGGAATCTTAACTCGATGATAAAGGGGGATTTTCAGATCGGGGGGTAACATAAGGCTGCAAGAGGTCCACGGATACGTCCTCGCGAGAGCAAGTAAAACACTGGATGTCGCCCTATGCAAGTGCTATAGTTCCATCCAACCTTAACCTGTGGTTCTCAAATGTTGGGGTACTCTATAAAGGCTCTGGATATCATATCCTTAAGGAGGCAAAAAAATGTGGGATGGTTCAAAATGTGACCTTTGTGGTGATTGTCTGGTGAAATGTCTGTATGTCGATTATGACAAGGACAAAGCCGTGGCTGAAATCAAGGCGCTCAGGGAGGGGAAAGAGGCGGAGATCTTGAGCAAGTGTGTCACCTGTTGTGCTTGCAGGGAATATTGCCCTACGGGAGCCGATCCTTACGATCTTATCTTGAGAGCGCAGGAGAAGTTCAATGCCTTCCCTTTACCCAAGAAAGAGGCGGGCGGAATGGACCTTGTTTCCGGGGTTCCAGGTAAAGTGATACCGGGTGATCCCGACAAACCCGTCCTCTCACTCTGCGTCATGGAGGGACAGGTCCCCGAGGGTGCCCTCGACGGCCAGCTATTTAAGGGCATGACCGTGGTCAGCGGTGGAGATTATTTCTGTCTCATCGGCTACGTGCATACCGGCAAGGAGAACCCTATAAGGAAGGGCGCCCAAAAATTCATCGACAAAATGGCAAGCCTGGGCAAGGACATCATATTCCTCCATGATGATTGCTATGCCATGGTGCATGCCAAGGTCAAGGATTACGGCATCGCTGTCCCCTTCCGGTACATGCACCTCTTCGAATACTTGCGCAACTACCTCAGAGACCACCAAAGCAGAATCACCAGGTTAGGAATGAGGGTCGCTTACCAGCGCCCTTGCGCCTCCCGGTACACCCCTGGAAAAGATATCTTCCTCGACGAGATTTTCGATCTTATCGGCGTAGAGCGGCCGCCGAGGAAGTACGAGCGCCAGACTGCTTTATGTTGCACGGCCCCGATAATCCGTGTCTTCCCGGAGTTGGCCCAGAAAGTACAGGCAAAAAATATCGATGATGCCATCGAATGCGGTGCCGACGCCATAATAACTCTTTGCCCCATGTGCGACCGGGTATTAAGACGACCGACCACCGCGCGTGGTTTGAAGAAGATTTTCATCACCGACCTTTGCCGTATGGCTTTGGGGGAAAAAGCTTTTCCGGAATAACCAAAAGGAGGTCTCTATGTATTCCTTAAAATTTGATGAAAATGCTTGCGCCCTATGCCCATCGCCCGATTGCCTCTTGAAGTGTCAATATATGGAATTTGATAAAAACGAGGCCCATGAAGAGATGATGAAGGTTGTAAAAGGAGAAGACTCCCGTGTGCTGCGCGATTGTGTAACCTGTTATGCCTGTGAGGAATATTGCCGGAGAGGAAATCACCCATACTATCTGATCTGCGAACGTAGAGAAGAAAAGGGCCTGTATACTGCTCCGCGACCCATTACCAACCAATGGATTAATATGACCCAGATGCAAGGCAAGCAGATGGTGGTGAGAACGCCTTTTGCTGTGGAGGTGGAGGAGGAGAAAACAGCGCCAACAGAATTCGAGTCAGGGAAGCATTGGAGGCCGATGCCCAGGTTATAGCCGTAGCCTGCCCGATTTGCGCCAAGATGCTGACCGACGCGGTTAAAATGGAGGAATCGGAAGTCAAACTGGAAGTTCTGAATATAGCCGAAATTGTTTGGAGAGCCCGGGTAAAGTAAAGAATCGACACCCGGATGGCAGCCGGGGAGACCAACCTTGAAGCCTGGACCGAATCTCGTGGGAAAAGTCTGGAAGGTCTGGAAACCGAATATGGCTTTTCAGGGAATTTTTGTTTGAGGCACCGTGGGGACGCGTTTACCGCGCTGCCGCTTTTTTACGAACAGGGTTACTCCGCGTCGAATCTGATTATGGGCTTTTTCATGTCGGCCATGGCGTTGACAATCAGGTCCACAAGCCCCCCATAATAGATATGGCTGCGGTCGCGGGCATGGTAATAATCTAAAATATCCCGGATGGAACCCTTACAGTTGGAGCAAGGAGCGCAGACGTATTTGGGAATATCGCGGGGCTCATCTTTGAAGGCCTCCAGGATCTGGAGAAATTTTTTCCGGCTGCTGACCAGGGTGCGCCACTCGGGGAAATTATACCCGGACATAATGGCGAACCCGGACCCGCCGCCGCAACAATAATTGTCCACCCCATGGGGAATCATCTCCCGGAATTTCGGGGCGATTCTCCGGAGGATACGACGTTGGGGTTCAACAATGCCCATGGCCCGGACAATGTTGCAGGGGTCGTGGAGGGTGATCGGAAAGTCATTCCTGGAGGGGTCCAGATTGAGCTTCCCGCTCCTTACGATGTCGTCTAACAAAACCAACGCCGATTCGCGGGGAATATTCAAGTCTCCGGTTAAAACCCGGTCAGCAATCACGGTGAGGGCCTTATGGGCATGCCCGCATTCCCCAATGATCATCTTCTTGACCTTCAGCTTTCGGGCGATCTCCGCATGTTTAACGGCGACCCGGGCCATTTGCACATCATCATACCAGAGCCCGTAATTAACCACATCATATCCCAGTTCTTCCGAGGAAAGGGTCCAGGAAATCCCTGCAGCCTGGAAGACGATGGCGAAAGCCCCCACATTCTCCGGCCAGGAGAGCACCTCTCCTGCATTGTGCAAAAGCAGGACCTCTGCCCCCTCTTTATCCCAGGGGATTTCCACTTTGTACCCGGTGATCTCTTCCATCTCTTCCTGAACGAAGTCGATGCTATCCCTGGCCGCCATGGGATTCATCCCGGTGGTGGAACCCATCCGCAACTGCTGGACAGAGCCTTTTTCGTGAATCTCTTTTGGAGCGATCCCCAGTTCCTGGGAGAAGAGCTTGCGGACCTCGTGGGCGATAAGGGCGTTGTCCACCCCGATGGGACAAACACTTGCGCAGCGGCGGCAGAGAGTGCAGCGATAGGCCAGCTCGGCTAGGCGCGCGATCGTGGTCCAGTTGAGGTCAATATCCCCCGTCAGCCTGGCGGAGATCTTGCCGTAGGGTTTGATGTACTTTCGGTAGATGCGGCGTACCACTTCAGACCGGAAGCTGGGCCGGTAGATCTCCTGCCGCCCGCTCATCTCAAAGACCGGGCAGGCTTCCGAGCAGGTCTGGCATTTCGCACAGAGCTCCATGGAGAGCAAAAGGGGCTGGAGAAAGCCCCAGTTGTTCTCCTTTTCAAACAGCTTCTTCAAGCCGGTGAGGAAAGCCCGAAGGTACTTTTCTTCTTCTTCCCTATTTTCGGGCTTGGGAATGCCGATGGCCACGGTGTCATCTAAAGAAGCCTCGATATTGGCAGTCTTCTCTTCTTTGAGCTCCGACGGCGTCACGTTGTTGAAGTCTTCATAAAGAGGAGGAAGGGGGGGCATTCCCCCGGCCTGAATATGGCCCAAACGACTGGAGGGCCTGGAGATATCGGATGGCTTAAGCAGAGGTGCTCTCATTTGCCCCCCTTGGAGCCCGGGGTGGCGATCTCCTTCCAGGTTTTCTTCCCATCGGCCCCGATATGAGCCGCAGCCCAGGTAGGCCTGAAGCCTAAATTTCTCCAAATTGCTGCTTCGATCTTCCCGCCCTTCAGGTTGGGCGTATCCTCCCACCTCACCGAGTGGTACATGAAGTATTTCATGAACATGTGGGACATATGGGTGAAAGGGATGTAAGCCACCAGCAGGGAAGAGAGCACGACGGCCAGGCGGCCCAAAAAGCTTCCCTCGCTTGTCATCCCTTCCGGAATGCGGCCGAAAAGCAATAAAGAATAAACGTAGGCCCGGGCACCATTGAAAGCAGGATCATGGAAGAGCCAGGCCAGAAGGCTCACGGAGAAAAAAATCAAGAACAGGAAAAGATTCAGGTAGTCGGCAAAACTGGAGTAATTTTTGAGTTCCGGGTCCGTCATGCGCCGCCAGAGCAGACCAGCCGTACCTACGGTCCCTGAGATTAATCCGATAAATCCCACCAAAATCGTAAGGTAGTAAAGAAAAGAAGAATGGTGAGTACTTACGGGAGCAAACTGGAGTCCGAAAACCATAAAGATTGCCCCGATGAAAAGAAGAAGAAGAGTTCCCAATAGTAGATAAAGTCCGCAGTGGAAAGGAAAAGAAACGTTCCACAGCCGGCGGTTTTCCTCCCGTAGCCCCCGAAGAAGAAAAATCTCCGGAATCATGAATCGGAGTTCGTTTACCAGGGATTTCTTGCGTTCTTTTTCCCACCAGTTTAATTCTTCCATATAGGACCCTCCGTACTGCGCTTTCTCTCCGGCCTCGTGTTTTACCGGATAAAGCTCCCACCTGAGGTGCAGGGGAAGGGTAAACTGTTTATAGACCCGCACCGCGGCGCCGAGGGCAAAAACAGCCAAACATAGATAACTCAAAAGAATAAGGCTCATGGATTTTTCCGTTCATTTCTTTTTTTAAGATACATCCTTTCAGCGCCTTTCCTCATGACTTGGGTCATAAAGGTTCTTCCCCTGATCCGTGGAAATGCGCTGGATCACAACCGGTGCTTGATGTAGGCCAATACCTCAGTCGTGGGTTTGGGAAGGCCGGCAATTTTCCAGGCCTGGATCGGGTCGATGAACTGCTCGTTCAGACAATCTTTTGGCTGGCGGACATTTTTACAAACAGAGTGGACGATCGGGAAGGAGTTGAACTTCATGTAGTATCTTCTCAAAAATTTTAAGATGTCCATCCTTTCTTCTGTAAGAGGACAGCAGGTTAAAATCCCCTCTCGCTCGGCCAGGGCGCAGGCAATCTTCTCGTTCCAGTCGTCAAAGCGGATCAGGTATCCCTCTTCATCCACCTCTACCTGAATCCTGCCATATTCCAAGACCGGCATGTTCCCCCTTCTGAAGCAAAGCGCATCCTCTGCCTCAAGCGCAGCGCTCCTCGAGTCGTGCCATAGGCAGGAAGCTCCTCGAGCGCAGCGCTCTTTGAGGCCACGCGCCGCTCCTTTATTCCATCTCCTCTTTAACCCCCAACGCTACCTTGAAGAGAACCGTGAGGATCAACAGACCCATGGCCCAGACCCCCAGCGTGATGGCTACTTCTGGGCCAGTGGGAAAATATTCGGTTATCTTCTCTAACGGGGAAGGGATGAATCCGGTCACCACCAGCCCGAGGCCCTTCTCGACCCAGAGAGAGGCGAATACCGCCGCGCAGCCCACCCCCAGGAGCGTCTCGTTCCGCCGGGTTCGGGGGTTGATCAAAAGGACCATGGCTACGGCAGCCAGGATGATCGACGCCCACATCCAGGGAACGAGGGCATGATGGCCGTGCAGGCCTACGAACAGATATTTGAAATGCTGTACATGTTCCGGGACCTGACTGTAGAAAACGGTAAAAATTTCCATCACCACAAAGAATATGCTGGCGATTAGAGCATAGGTGACGATCTTGGCCAGTGCCTGGATGGGTTCCCTACCGGCATCGAAGCGACTGAACTTCCTCAGGATGAAACAAAGGAGGATTAAAAGGGCGGGCCCTGAGGCGAAAGCAGAAGCCAGAAAACGGGGCGCCATAATGGCTGTCAGCCAGAAACTCCTCCCTGGAAGGCCGGCGTAGATGAAGGCCGTTACGGTATGAATGCTGATGGCCCAGGGGATGGACAGGTAGATCAGCGACTTCACCCATCCCGGAGGCGGCATGGATTTTTCTTCTGCGGCCAGCACGGTCCATCCGATCACGATATTGAGGAAAAGATAACCGTTCAACACGATCATATCCCAGAAAAGGATGGAACTGAGGGTCGGGTAGATCAAAACATTAAAAGCCCGCGCGGGCTGCCCCAGGTCTACGATGATGAAGGTAAGGCACATGAAGACTGAGGCTACAGCAAGGAATTCGCCCAAGATGGTGATCTTCCCGAAAGACTTGTAATCGTGAAGGTAATACGGCAGGACCAGCATGACAGCGGATGCGGCTACTCCTACCAGGAAGGTGAACTGGGCGATATAGAGCGCCCAGGTGACATTCCGGCTCATGCCGGTGATTCCCAGGCCATAATTTAACTGGCGGAGGTAGAAGAAAAGTCCCACCCCGATGAGGAGGAATAAGAAACCTACCCACCCCCAGTACTTACGATCTCCGCTGAGTCCCTTTTCCAGCATCAGTCTTTACACAATATAGTAAACCTGGGGTCCCGTCCCCAGCTCCGCTTTGCGGCGAATGGCAAAGTGCTTGCGGAGAAGATCCCGCACAGGCGATTCGGGATTCTCCAGGTCCCCGAATACCAGGGCCCCTGCCTTGCAGGCCATTACGCAGGCGGGCAGAATACCCCGGGCCAGCCTCTCCTCGCAAAAATTGCACTTCTCCACCACCCCCTTGGTCCGGGTCGGGAAATCCGGGTTGATCGTCTTGACAAAGGGCCGGGGGTCCCGAAAATTCATGCTTCTGGCACCATACGGGCACCCGGCCACGCAGAACCGGCATCCGATGCAGCGATGATAGTCCATCATGACGATCCCGTCTTCTTCCCTCCGAAAAGTTGCCTTGGTCGGGCATACCCGGACGCAAGGGGGGTTCTCACAGTGGTTGCAGAGTACGATCACGGGCCTCTCTCGCAATCCTTTTTCGATGTACCTGTATTCCTGGCCCGGGAAGGCATCCCTAAACGGTTCATTCCAGATCCACTTGACCTCGTCCTTCGGGTTTCCAAAATCAGGAACGTTATGGACCTGGTGGCAGGCAGAGATGCAGTCCTGGCATCTGTCGGTGCATTTCTTCGGGTTGACGACCATGGCCCATCTTTTGGCCACCAGAGCTTCCGGGGCCCTGACGACCTCTGGCCGGTAGTTGCTGGCGAGGGCGTCGGACAACGGCCTCATTCCAAAGGACATCAGGGATAATCCGGCGATCTTCAGGAATGCCCTGCGGTCCCTTCTCATCCCTCCGCCTCCCCGGGGATGATATGGCAGCTCCAGCAGGCTGGCTTGACCCCTGCATAAGTGTGGCAGGAGTCACAAAATTTACTTTTGTTCGAATGGCAATTCAAGCATGTGCCGGAAAGACTCATCCGGTACTGCCTTCCGTCAGAAGCCACATAAATGCGCTGGCCGTCGCGGACCACGGCCTGCCTCCAGGAGATGATTAATTCCATGTGCCTAACTTTCATGAAGGATGTCGGCTCCAGACAGCGCTTCACTTTCAGTTGCCGAATAACGGAGGTGTCGGTCTTGATTTCCGGTGGAGGAACGGATTTCCCCCCGCTTACCCAGAACGGAAGGGTCGCCAAAGCGAAGAAGACCGCCAGACCGGAGATGATTTTTCCACGGTCATACATCCCTACGCCTCCCCCGCCCCCGACAGAGGCTCCCCCCGGAGATCGGTGCCTCTGTCCTTCTCCCCGGTCATCACCAGGGCGTTGCCCACCAGCTCGTGAACGCCGGTTAGCCCGACTCCTGGAACCCAGTACTCCAGGAGAGGAGGCAGGGTGGCCCGGTCGATGGCACATACGCAGGCCACCCGGTTTACCCCGTATTTTTCCTTTACATATTTAACGGCGTAGGCCCTGGGGAATCCTCCCCGGAGCCTCATCTCCATGTTTTCGTCCGTGCCCAGTCCGGCTCCTCCCCCGCAGCAGAAGGTCTGCTCCCGGATGGTATTCTCCGGCATCTCGTAGAAATGGTTGCATACATTCTGAATGACGTAGCGGGGCTCTTCAAAGAGGCCCATGGCCCGCGATGGGTTGCAGGAGTCGTGGAAGGTAACCCTCAGAAGATCATTGCGCCGGGGGTCCAACCTCAATCGGTTGTGCCGGATCAGGTCGGCGGTAAACTCCGTGATGTGGACCATCCTGGTGGACCTGGCATTCTCAAACTTCGTCCCCGTAATCGGGGAGATCGGTTCCTGGAGAAAATCAGCCGGCCCGTTCATGGTATCCATGTACTGGTGGAGGACGCGCCACATGTGCCCGCACTCTCCCCCGAGTATCCATTTGACCCCCAGCCGTTTTGCTTCGGAATAGATTTTGGCATTCAGCCTCTTGACCATCTCGTGGGAAGTAAAGAGGCCAAAGTTCCCCCCCTCGGAAGCATAGGTACTCCAGGTGTAATCCAGTCCGATCTCATGGAAGAGCATGAGATAACCCATGCAGGTGTAGGTGCCCGGGTCGGCAAAGTAATCGCCCGAAGGGGCAACGAAGAGAATTTCGGCCCCTTTCCTGTTGATGGGCACCTGAATTGTAACCCCTGTCCGGTCCTCGACCTCCTCGGCAAGGAAGTCCAGCATGTCCTTGATGCCATGGGGCTGAATGCCCAAGTGATTCCCGGTACGAAAACAATTGGCCGCCGGTTCAAGAACCCAATTGATGTTGCAACCCACCAGGGTAAGGAGTTCCCGGCCCATCATGGTGATTTCAGCTTGATCGATGCCGTAAGGGCAGAAGACCGAGCAGCGGCGGCATTCGGTGCACTGGTAAAAATAGTAAAACCACTCCTTTAGGACCCCGGGGGTGAGCTCTCTCGCCCCGGCTAATTTTCCCAGGATTTTTCCGGAAGTTGTGAAATATTTCCGGTAGATCGACCGGAGGAGTTCGGCGCGGAGGACGGGCATATTCTTCGGGTCTCCGGAGCCGATGAAGAAATGGCACTTGTCCGCGCAGGCTCCGCAGCGGACGCAAATATCCAGGAAGAGTCGGAAAGAACGGTACTTAAGCAGCCGGTCCTGGAACCCTTTGAGGATAATTTTTTTCCAGTTCTCGGGCAGTTTCCAGTCCTCATCCGTCGGCTGCCATTCCCTCGGGTTCGGGAGGCCGAGGGCTTTGAGATTCTTAGGCGCGGCGCTGTAGCACCAGGTGCCCGGCCTGAACTCGACAGGAGTCTCCATCCATCCTCTAAGGGGAGGCTGGTGGCTTATTCTTGCCAGTTCATCTGGTTTGGGGACTTTGGGTAAAGACACGCTTATTCCTTTTCCACAGGCAACCCCGCCGCTTTCATTTTTTCCCGGAATTCGTCCTCATATTCCTTATAGGTATGGACCTTGACCGGATAATTCCAGGGGTTGATGTGCCTGCGCCTGCGGCTGTTATTGGCCAGGTTTCTCGTCGGACTGAGGAAGACCCCTCCCATGTGCATAAGCTTGCTCATGGGCAAGTAGGCAAAGAGTACGCTGACGAGGAAAAGATGAACATAAAAAGGGAGGCCGATGCCTTTGGGGACGGTGGGCTGAAAGCCCACCCATCCGAGAGACAGCTCTCTGACTCTTAGAAGATCCACCTTGAAGAAATAACGGGTGAGAACGCCGGACAGGGTCACGGTCAGAATCAACAGGAGAGGAAAGTAGTCCGAAGGTAAAGAAATGTAGCGCATCTGGGGGATGACAACTCTTCGCAGAAAAAGGTAGGAAACGGCGAGCAGAATGGCGACATCGGTAAGATATAGCTCCGGCACTCCGATTTCAAAGAATCCGTCGAGGGCTGTCAGGATGTTCACCGGTTCGGGAATTGGCTCAAAAAAAAATCTCAGGTGTCGAAAAACAATAAAAAGAAAAGACCAATGAAAAACCAGCCCGGCAAGCCAGAGCCATTTGGCTCCCCCATAAATTGGCCGCATCCCTTTCAATCCAACCTTTGTATTGCGGAAAAGGGAGCGGAATAGAAGGACCTCAAGAGCCATCCTCCCGATCAATCCTATCGTATTATGAGGGCTCTCAAGATTGTTGGCCCGGACCCAGGGGAGAGACTTCTGCTGCCCGCAGGTGGTGGGAATGCTGAAAGGAACCGGTGAGCCGGCCCATTTCACGATACGATAGATAAAGCCGATAAGGAAGATGGCAAAAGCCGCATAGGGGATGACAATCCCGAAGATAATATCCATACCCCCCAGACCCACGCCAGCGAGGGCGATGAGGACAAGGAGGACAACCGCCAGTAGGGAGCATCCGGGGTTCATGTTCCCTTTTCCCGCTCCGTGTCACTGGATCCCCGCTGTCCTTTTGAAATTCCGGAATCGCCCCCCCTTATTTTCTCCCCTCCTTTGACCGGACGATATCGTAATTCCCGCGCTCGCATCTCGCAGATTTTCTCCCGGCACCCCATGTAAAGGTCAAAGGCGAGAAGGGTCAGGCTATCAATTCTCGAATCCAATTCGTACAGTTCTTCGGAAAAACGCTTTTCCCGGGCCTCCCTTCTCAACTCCTCCCGTAGGATCCCCTTCAGCGAAGGGATGAAAGAGAGGGCCTGGGAAGGAGAAAAACCCTGAACGGCCCGAATTCGGATCACCGGCTCGAGGAAGCCTTTCATTTTTTCAGAATCCATCCCCCGGAGCAATTCTTCATACAGGCCCTCGATTCCCTCGAGCAGCGTCGATCCCACCGGGTTGGCAAACGGGTTCTTTTGTTCCTTTATGAATTTCTGGCTTTGGGGAGGATAGGTTTCTACGACCAGATCAAACCATCTCTGCAGAATGGTCGATCGCCTCAGCAATAAGAGGTCTCTCATGCCCGTGGTCCCTCGACCGGCCACAATCGATCCTCTTCCAATCAAGGATCGGCAGTTTCCGGGGCCGCGTTTGTTATGGCGACGTCAATCTCTGGAGCCTTTTCTAAGGTATTGCGGACAATACAGTTCCGGGCAGCCCGCAGGATGGCTGCTCCCCGCGCCCCCGGGTCCTGGCGAAGAAGAACATCCAGGGTGACTGTCTCGATCCTCTTCCGCCCCTCTTCCTCCACGAGGCTGTAAACCAGGTTCATCTCCATTCCCTCGCAGGGAATCCCCGCAGTCTGGCAGTAGAGGGCCATGTGCATCCCCATACATCCCCCCAGTGAAGCAGCCAGCAGGTCAGCCGGCGAAGGACCCCGGTCTTCTCCCCTGGAGTCCCTCGGCATATCCATCAAGAAGCTATGTCCCCGAACCTGGACAGAAAAACAGAGCCCTTTTTCGTGCTTAATCGTAATCAGGTCCATCATCCGCCTCTCTTAAAACGGAGAAAAAGAACCCTCAGGCCGTGAGCGGAAGAGGCTTTGGGGATGGAAGCCGCTGCGGATGTGAAGGAATCGGATTCCGAGTTCAGACGCATCCTGTGGGTTTGGCTAAGCCGGCCAGCTTGCAGGCTCCCTTGGCCGGACCCGAGGGAAAAAGCTGGTAAATCTTCTTTAAGTCAAACCCGGTCTCCTTACAAAGCTTGCGTATCATCGGGGCGATGCCGAACTTCTGGTAATAATCCCGCAGGTAATTGATGACCTTCCAGTGTTCTTCGGTCAAGGCTCCATCAATCCCCTCCTCCTTGGCATACGCCCGGGCAAAATCTTCGCTCCACTTATCCAGTTCCTGGAGAAACCCATCCTCGTCCACTTCATAGGTCTTCCCTGACAATTCGACTGCAGGCATCTCCTCAACCCTCCTCTTGGTAATTTGCTTTTCCTAAAACCCGTCAGTGCTTTGGCCGGCGACCCTTTACGAGAGGGCCAATTCTTTATAGAGTTCCGGCCGCCGCCTTCGCAAAAAAAATCCCCGGTGGTTTTCTCTCACCTCTTTCAAAACTGTTTCTCTTAGGTCGGCATAGATGATTCCCTCATCCGCTTCATCCTTGACGGCCATTATTTCTCCCCTGGGACTTAAAACAAGCGCTGTCCCCGAGAAGGCCAGCCCGGACTCGCTCTCCCCAACCTGATTGCAGGCAACTACAAAGAGGCTGTTATCATAGGCCCGGGCTGAAAGATAACGCAGCCATCGTTCTCGCTTTTCCCGGGAGGATTCCCGGGGTGAGGCGTGGGGGATGAAAATGACTTCTGCCCCTTTCAGCGCCAGTAGCGTGCTCAGCTCGGGGAAATGGGCATCGAAGCAAAGCTCAATCCCGAAGGGAATTCGGCCATAATGAAGGACCATCAATTCCGAACCGGCCTGATAAATCCTCTCCTCGGGAGGACCTAAGTGCAGCTTGC
>Ga0315282_10007312_pt1 | contig 18188 bp, 19 predicted proteins | sample YL17G07_20_MG_FD_203693 | JGI IMG/M metagenome (GOLD analysis project Ga0315282, IMG submission 203693) | Sediment microbial communities from Yellowstone Lake, YNP, Wyoming, USA - YL17G07_20 | ecosystem: Environmental > Aquatic > Freshwater > Lake > Sediment | place: USA: Wyoming | collected...
TCGCCTCCAGTCGAAATCACGTGAACCACAAGTGTTCAGAGTCCTGAAAGAAAGGGAACAAGAAGATTGTTGGGCGTTGAGGTTATGGTCCAAAAGCCCGGTCCTCAGATGGAGGATGCAGATACCTCCCAAGAAATGCATAGATCTCGCGACGAGACTCTTTCGCCAGCCTTGTGTCTACCCTATTGAAGACGTGCCCTCCCGGAGCGTCTTTGTAGATCTTGTACTCGAAATCTTTGTCTGCAGCCTTGAGTGACTTTATCAAGTGCTCCACCTCAAGCACATTGACATCCTCGTCGCTTGTGTTCGTGTGAATTAGAAGAGGCGTCCGAAGTTTTTCCGCGTGCCATGCAGGGGATCGCCGCCTATACTCGTTCACATTTTCGTACGCCGTCTTGCCAATATGGTACCGTGCAGCGAAGTCATCCCTATACTCATCGGTCTTGTATCCCATGCGGGCCACAAGGTCGCTGACTGGAACGCCTGCATATGCTGCCTGATACGCCTCTGGATGGAAGAAGATGTTCATCAGGGTATGTAAGCCTCCGTGGCTCCAGCCAATGATGCCCACACGCGTCGAGTCGACTAGTCCACAGTTCTCCACCATCCAGTTCCGGGCGGCAAATGTGTCCTCAACTTCGAGCCCTCCGTAGTCAATGAGGTTGTAGAAGTCTTGACCGTATCCCGTGCTTCCCCTGTATTCTGGCGCGATGATGACGTATCCCTGGTTGATCAGTTCCCTGATTATGTTGGTGCCTGAGGAAGCCATATTGGCGTGTACTCCCCCGTGCACGTAAACGAGCAGCGGGTACCTCTCGTTCTCATCGATGTTCTTCGGGATGAACTTGTATGACCAGAACACCACTGGGTTGTGTGCTCCTTGCCCTGTTGGGTTCGGGACATGGCGAGGCGGAGGACCAGTCAGCCTCACCTTCTCGATGTGTGCAATATCGCCGACTCTTGGGTACCATAGAACATCGTCTATCGCTTTCTGGATGGCATAGAAGGCGTGCTTCAATTGCTCCTGCTGGGCTTTCAGCTCCTCCAAAACCTTCTGGACATCTGAAGTGGACATATGCATCGAGATCAGTTACTACTCGTTCGCCGTTAAGTCTTTTCCTCAAATTCAGACACCGTGATTCTCGCGTCTTGGATCTGCAGAGGCTTGCCCTCATCCTTTGACTAGTAGAACTGAGTTTCATGCCACGCTTTTCGGCCGCCAATAAGCCTTCAGAACTGGAAGGATAATGAACGATGATAACGCGCAGAGGCCTAGCGCCAACGCAAAGAAAGCGCTGAATCCACCGATATCCGCAACATACCCTAGAATCACTGGTCCTGTCGCCGCTCCAAAGAACACACATGCGTTTAGGACGCCGAGGAAAGTCCCCCTCACTCGTCCCGGAACAATTTGGGTTATGAGCACACTAAGAGCCGTCGTTATCCACCCACCAGTCAACCCCCATACGAACAACGTCACAGCAGCCGGCAATCCCATTGGAACTATTGGCAAGGCCAAGGTAACCAAGCCAATTAGGAGAAGCGAGACTAACGATGGGCGACCGGAACCGAATCTATCCACAAGATAGCCAGCCAGAGGACTGGCCAGTATGACGGCGGTTGCATACGCCATCATGAGTAGAGAGGCCTCGGAGGAGGAAAGGCCTCTTGCCTGCACAAAGTAAACCGGAAGAAAGGTTCGAAGACTGTATGTGGCAAGAGAGATGACCATATTAAACGCCAATATGCCTAACACATCGCGCCCCAGCAGAATCCTCCAAGCATTCCCTCGATCTTCACGCGTTCTCTGAGGGGCCTCAGGCCTCCTAGGTACGTGCCTGACTATGAGCCATGTCCCTAACGCACAGATGAAACCCGGTATCGCATAGATCAGAAAGTAGCTTCTCCATCCAAGACTCTCTACGCCTAACGTGCCCACCATCAGAAAGATCAATGCGTCAGATACAGACGGCCCAGACAAAGCGACTCCCATTGCCTTCCCTCTGTCGTTGTCACTAACAGAAACGGTGAGAAGGCTAATCGCTGGGGCGTACCAAAGCCCCGCAAAAAAGCCGGCAACAGCTCTCAAAACCACCATTTGCTCAAAGCTCTGCACTGCCAGCAAGGCGAGAGAAGCGAGAGAAGAGCCAGATAGAGCAGCGACTATGAACCGTTTTCTTCCGAAGCGATCAGACAGGGCTCCGATAGGTATCTGCATGAGAGCGTACGGATAGAGGTAGCTAGTCATGAGCAGCCCGCCCTGAGCGTGCGTGATGTGAAATGCTGGCTCGATAGTGGGAAGAAGGGCAGTCACCACCATCCTAGGGAGCATTATTGATGTCCATCCAGCCCAGACCGTTGCGGTGATGAGCAGGGAGTAGTGCTTGCTTGACATCTACTTGTCCTCTAGTTCATTCGATGGACCAGTCATGGCTAGGGGAGATGTAACGGTCTCATGTTCTCGCTTTTAGGTTAATCTGGGCACTCAAGCAACATTCTTGATTCCGAAAACGAGAAACGCTTCCTAGACGAATGATACATCCATGTTGGCAGACATCCTGTGGCTGGGAATCACAGAGCTTGCAGGCAAACTGAAAGCACTAGAAATCTCGCCTGTGGACGTAGTCGAGAGTTGCCTCTCAAGAATCGAAGAAATGAACCCCCGGTTGAACGCATTTGTCACTGTCACAGCCAATGAAGCGCGACGTGCTGCAAAAAGAGACGAAGACGAAATTCGAACAGGCAGGTACAGAGGATCCCTCCACGGCATTCCTTTGGCTATCAAAGACATTGTTGATACAGCAGGTGTGAGAACAACATACGGTTCAGCTATCTTCAGGGACAATGTTCCAGAAAGAGACGCTGTTGTGGTCTCCCGCCTGAAGGAAGCTGGTGCCATAGTGCTTGGCAAGACAAACACGCACGAGTTTGCGTTGGGCGTAACAACGAACAATGCTCACTATGGAGCTACAAGAAACCCGTGGGCGCCGGACAGGATACCTGGCGGATCCAGCGGAGGTTCAGCGGCCGCTGTCGCCTCTTTCATGTGCTATGGTGCGGTGGGAACTGACACAGGAGGATCCATCAGAATCCCCTCAGCGTTTTGCGGACTCACCGGCCTGAAGCCGACATATGGCAGAGTAAGTACAACTGGCGTTTTTCCGCTAGCATCGGGATTGGATCATGTCGGCCCGATCACCCGATCAGCCATTGATGCGGCGATCATGCTGCAGGCGATGGCGGGATTCGACCCAACTGATCCTAGAAGCCTGAACTCACCCGTTCCTGAGTTCATTCAAGATCTTGGTGAGCCGGTTTCTGGAGCCAAGATTGCAGTATCGTCAGACCTGATTCCTGAGGCCATGGATCCTGAAGTGGAGTCCGCCTACAAGGCCGCTATCTCCAAGATTGAAGATATCGGGGGCAAGATTCTGGAGACGAGAGTCAAGACATCACACTTGATCGAGCAGGTTTCGACGAGGCTTCTCCTGGCTGAGGCGGCAGCTCAACACGCAGAGTTGCTTAGAAAGCACTCCGACATGTACGGAGCCAACATCATCGATCGGTTCAGAGCAGGACAGAAGATCACAACCACAGAATACATTGGAGCCCTGAGAGACAACGATCAGATCCGTCGCGAGACCGAGCTCATTTTTGAGGATGTGGACTTCTTGCTTACCCCGTCTGTTCAGATTCTTCCTCCAAAGATAGGCGAGGACAAGGTCATGATCGGAACCAAAGAGCTGGACATTATACCCTGCTGCGTAAGGTTCACGAGACTGGCAAACATCACAGGAATACCGGCGATCGTACTTCCCTATGGCTACTCTCGCAGCGGCCTGCCCTTGAGCATACAGTTGATGGCGCCAAGACTGCATGAGAAAGAGCTTCTTAGGTTTTCCTATGCTCTTGAGAGAGCCACTCCAAAGCTACGCGGTAGAAAGCCGCAGTGAATTCATCGTGCCCACAGGCTACTGGGCAAAGACATAGCCAGTTTCGGTGATGATTCCACTCTGGCAGGTACCTTTCCAGATGACGCAGTAAGGAATGCCCACATAGCCCGGCAAACGGGAGACTGAATAGTCCACTGTGACGGAACATTCAGGGTTCGGAACGACCGGATATTTGATGGTGACAATCCAACCCTTGGCCATGTACTCATATGTCTCTGCCCCCACGAGGCCAGGAGGTGCTACTCGTCCTCCTGACCAAGAGAGATCCTTCATGAACTGCGCTGTCTCAGGATGCTTGGATCTGACGTACTGCATGACCTCGTCTCTAACCCTCTCGGTCATTGAATCTGAGCTCTGGGCACAGTAGAGGAACACCCCCACCACGCAAATCGCTATTACAGCCGCGACCACTGGAAGCCATGCCTTTCGATTCACGGTCCCACTTCCAAGAGAGGTTCGCTCTATCCTCCACTGTGGTTGACCATAGTAAATCCTATTTCTTGAAACACCTCGTTCGCAAATCGAAACACCCAAGCTGACTCAGACACATCACTAATAGGCAGCAGACAGGCCAATTCATCATGACAGGAGAGCATGGATCTGCTTCAAATGCTTGCATAAGTCACGCCTCTGCATTCACTACGCAAGACACATAACTTTGATGCGAGCTTGTAGCGTATAGGTACTAGGTGGTCTGACCAAGAGGCTGAAGTAGTTGAGCAATCCTTCCAAGAAAAAGATCATCTCTGGCCAAAAACTGTTTGGGATGCAGGTCATAGATGTAAAGGGCACGTTAGTCGGAACCGTAAGAGACGTCGGTGTTGACGTCGACGAGAAGCAGCTGATCCTCTTTGTTACAACCAGAGCGAAGACTGATGTTGAAGTGACTTGGAGCAGCGTGCAGTCAATGGAGGACGTCGTCCTCTTGAGCAAAGAAATCGAAATACCACCGACTCTTGGGCCGGTGCAGCAACCTCCTTCACCCCCACCTCCTCCGGTGACGAAGACGATTTGTCCGAAATGCGGGTTTGCGCCTCCAGAGCATGCCAAATTCTGTCCGAAGTGCGGCGGCAACCTTAGATGACTGAGGTAGAACAACTTGTCAGGCACATGAGACGATTGACCGCTCCTAGTGTACGAGAGAAAGAGGCTTGACAAGGGCCAGAACCGGCGGAACGATGGATCTTTCCACAATCGACTGGCATGGAAAGGTCGCTTCAATGACTTTCTTTGCTGGCTGCAACTTCAGATGCCCCTACTGTCAGAACGCCAGCCTCATCCCGAGTGAATCGGGAAGAGAAGTGGACACCGGAGATATCTTCAGACGAATCGAGAGGAACGCGAACATGATCGACGCCGTAGGGTTCTCTGGCGGAGAACCATGCCTACAGGTTGAAGCCTTAAGGGATCTCGCGAGAAGAGCCAGAAGCATTGGCTTGAAGGTATTTCTGAACACGAACGGCAGCGTTTCTAGCGCAGTCGCTAGGCTGTTGGGTGAGGGGCTATTGGATTATGTGGCTCTGGACATAAAGGCGCCTCTCAGACCCGAATCATATGGGGAAGTGACCGGAATCACGCACATGACGGATGATGTGACACGCAATGTCAAGGCCACATTGGATGAGTGTATTGAGACAAAGGTGGCGTTTGAGGCCCGCACCACAATCGTTCCGAACTTGATCGATCAAGAAGAGCAGATAGAAGAGTTGGCGAGAGACATTGCCGGTGTCCAGCTGTATGTGCTCCAGCAGTTCAGCCCCGAAGGAAATTTGCTTGACCAAAGCTTCAAGAACCTCGCACCTCCCAATAGAGAGAAACTCATACGGCTTGCCAAAGCTGCAGCACAATGCGGGGTAGGAGAAGTGAGGATTCGAACAAGGGATCGCGGCGAGGAGAAGATTACGCCATGAGCAGAATAATCGCAACAGCAGGCTTACCCGGTTCTGGAAAAGGCCTGTTCTCTGCGGTCGCAGCTGAGTACGGGATTCCAGTGTTTGTCTGCGGAGAAGTAGTGCGAGAGGAGACTAGGAAAAGAGGCCTGCCTTTGACGATGGCTAACACCGGTGCGGTCATGCTTAGGATTCGCGAGGAAGAGGGCCCAGCGGTCATATCCAAGAGGCTGATAACCAAGATTGACGCCTCCTGCTGCAGCACTGCCATTGTGGAAGGAGTGAGAAACCTAGAAGAGATAGAGGAACTTCGGACACACTATGGCAACGTGACTCTGATCGGCATCCACTCGTCCCCTCAGACGCGTTTTGACAGGCTTCGGTCAAGAGGTCGGGAAGATGATCCAGCAACATGGGAGGAGTTCGAGAGCAGAGACTTGCGGGAGCTTGGTGTGGGCCTAGGCAAGGCGATGGCTCTTGCTGACGAGATGGCAATAAACGAGGAAACAATAGAAGAGTTCCAGTGTCTAGCGCGAGTATTGCTTCAATGGGTCTTGGCTTTTGAATAAAGTAGACGTCAAAGCGGAAGTCATTGTCAACCCGACAGAGGACCAAGGCAAAGTCGCGAAGGCACTGAGAACAGTGCTGAAAGTAGACTCGATCGAGAGATCGGAGTTGAGCAAGGAATGCTTTGTGCTGAAGGCTGAGGCTTCTGGGCTGGATGCTCTATTACCTCTTCGGGCCCTCTTGAGACAGGACAGGATTAGAGACGCCGCGAGGGCAATGCTCTTCTCGGGCATTGATGGGAAGAGGATTCGTTTCTACATCAATAAGCAGGTGGCATACGTCAGCCACGTTTCCTTCACGCAACCCGGTGACGAGTCTCCGCTAGGCCCGATAAGTGTGGAGATCTCCTGTGATGACCCAATCTCAGTCATAGATTGGATTGCGCCTAGAGTAAGATGAGTCAGAGAAGACTATTCGAGGAAAGGACTCTGCATGGAAGTCGGCATCTCCTCCCTTCACCTGATCGGCAAACCCTTCGAGTCCCTTCTTAATTCGATCAGACTTCACGACGTGCGCCTATGGGAGATCGTTGATGAAAACAGCCTAAAGCTTAATGACGAGAGAGTCCGAGCCCTTCGTGAACTGAAGAAAGAGGTCGGCATCAGATTCACCGTGCATGCACCATTCACTGACGTAAACACTGCGTCGCTAGTGCCAGAAGTGAGAGAGATGGGATTGCAGAGACTTGAGAGGTCTCTTCGATATGCCTCGCAGCTTGAAGCTGAGGTGTGGGTCATGCACCCCGGCCTGCGGGGGGCTTTGACCATGTTTTACCCGGAGAAGGAATGGCAAACGAATCTTGAGTCGATAGCCAAGATGGCCACCCTGGCCACGGAGATGAATGTGCAGATGTGTGTGGAGAATATGCCAAAGGGTTTTTCAGGCTTGATGAGTGACTGGGAATCATTCGCCAAGATCTATGACGAGCTCGGATGGGATCAGTTCAAGATTGCTCTTGACGTAGGGCACGCCAACACATCTGGAACAGTCACTGCATTTCTGGATGATTTCAAGGAGCAGATCGTTCATGTCCACGCACATGACAACAGAGGCGGTCTAGACTTGCATGAGGAGATAGGTAAGGGCACGGTCAACTGGCCGACTGTGGCAAGGAAGATTATGCAGAGTTCCTGCCGGACGGCAGTAGTGGAGTCAACGAGCGGCGTCGAGAGAAGCCTAGAGCGACTCCGAGAGCTTCTCATCGAGCCTAGAGCTCGATAACAGTGAGATCACTTGCAACGACTGTACTAGGAAATATTTTCCTCGCTTCCTCAAGCAGAGTAGATTCATCTCGATATCTGGCACTGATATGCGTCAGCACAAGCTTCTTCACCTTGGCCTTTCTAGCGATCCTTGCGGCTTGGGCCGAAGTCGAATGCCCATCTTCATTGGCCTTCTCCTCCAAGGAACTGTCGAAACAAGAATCGTGAATCAGGACGTCTGCTCTCAAGGCGAGGGCAACAATTCTGGAGGCGGGTCGGGTGTCCGTCGCGTAGACGACCTTGAGACCGGGCCTCGGAGGACCCACGATCAGATTCGGATCTATTCTCCTCCCCTTGATCTTCACAGGCTTGCCCATCTGCAGGATCTTCCAGAGCGGACCTTCGGGGACCTCAAGCCTTCTCGCCATCTTGGCGTTGAATCTTCCCGGTCTGGGCTTCTCGACAAAGGAGTATCCTAAGCAGGGGATAACGTGGTCTGCCCGGGCCGAATAGATCTGATACAGCTTCTCGTCAACGATCCTTCCGGCTCTTATTTCATGTATGTGAATTGGAAATGTTGGGTTGAATCGAACAGTCTCGTTCACCGACTCAACGAATCTTCTGATTCCCCTCGGTCCATAGATGTCCAAGCTGTTCTCTCTTCCAAGCAAAGCCATGGACTGCAAAAGACCTGGAAGTCCGAGCACGTGGTCGCCATGCATGTGAGAGATGAATATCTTCATCTTCCTAGCTGGGCTGAGCTTCGCCAGTCCCATTTGTCTTTGCGTGCCCTCACCGCAGTCAAACATGAGGAGCTCAGACTCGTACTTCACGACAAACGAAGGCAAGCTCCTCTCCTTCGTGGGAACGCTTCCACTAGTTCCAAGAAAGAACAGTTTCAAGTCTCCAACCCACCACTCGTCTCAGCTCTTGCTGAGAACGACTATTTGCCTAGTGAGACTCCTATGCACATATATCTCATAGCGCTCTACGATGGTGAAGCCAACCTCTTTCGCAATATCCGGCGCTCCTGTCTCTTTCGCAGCTGCAAGGCATATGAATGATCTTGGGCCTAAGATGTCTCTGGCTTCATTGAGAAAGTCACTCAACAGATTCCTAGGAGTTGCCCCGGCGGTAGACGCTCCCCGACCATATGGAGGATCAGTCGCCAGCGCATCAACCCGTGAGACAGGAAGTTTTCTTCCGTCCCCCACCAGCAGCCCTGCCGGTTCTACTCCAAAATACTTCAAATTTCGAAACGAAGCCTTCACCATTCTTGGAGCGACATCGATCCCGACAACTTTGCAGCCCATCAACCCCGCCTCGATCAGATGCCCTCCCACCCCACAAAACGGGTCTAACAGAATCTCTCCGGGTCTCGGCCTGGCGAGATTCACCATGCATCGGGCCAACTTCGGCTGCATGGTGGAAGGATGAAAATGTGGCCTCTTTCTTGGTCTGCGACGAGAAATAGCTCCGCGTTCTCTCATGTTCGTTACTAGGCCAAGAAGGACTCTCCTTGAAGTGACTATTGCGAGAAGGACCTTGTCCGGTGATTCTAAGTCGACTCGGGCTCCTGGCCGCTCCTTTAGTATGAGTCTTCCGAGATCTCTCTCAAGCTGCGTTCGTCTAATGGTCTTGCGCGCGCCCGCCAATCTGACACTTCTGACCGCGAAAGACTCCCCGTCGCGAAGCGAGTCCTGAAGACTGGCTGTATCGACTATTCTCTTTGTTGAGGACATACCACATTCAATCTCTGAGACTACTTGACCGCAGAGCTCCATCATCAAGCTCCTTTTTCCGACTTCTTCCAGAGACTTGAGACTCGAATCGAGTTCAAACAGACGGTACTCCGAGTTGATCACCGTGTACGGAATCGCCTCGGATTCGAGAATAGCCTTGATCTCTGCTTGGGGAAGTGTGGGATGCTCTCCAGACACTAGAAAGAACAAGCTGTCTCTCTTTCCGCACATGCTTCTCTCACCGATCTATGTGTTGATAGGCCCCATATCCTGAGAAATACCTAGGGGGGCTGGGGCACACCTGCCTTGAGAGCGCTTGCCTGCAGATCAAGAGTTCTGGCCCCCTTCTGCGGCGAATGGTCGTGGGCATCCCGAGGCTATTTGACGTGTAGAAGGGCTTTCGTCGCCCAATCAGGATCTGTCAGCATTGCTCTGCCTACCGCCACCAGATCAGCCCTGCCCGACCTCACGACTTGATCCGCAAACTCCGCAGTGACTATTCCTCCCACCCCAATGACGGGGATGCTGACCTTCCTCTTGATTCCCTCGGCCAAGTGCACATAATATCCCTCACCTTTCATGTCTGGAGGCCTTGATCCTCCCAATCCACCAGACACATCCACAATGTCTACTCCAGCCTGAGCCAATTTGACCGCGATCTCTCCAGTGTCCTCAAGGGTCAAACCTCCAGCCAAACGATCCTCAGCGCCAAGACGATAAAGCAATGGGTAGGCCCCTCCAACTTTCTTTCGAATTTCAGTTACAATCTGAATCGAGAGGTTCATTCTACCGTCTAGAGAACTACCGTATCTATCTGTGCGCTGGTTCGCCAAGGGCGAGCAGAACTGGTTCAGAAGGAAGCCGTGGGCTCCATGAACTTCAACAGCGTCAAAACCCGCGGCAACGGCCCTCTCTGCGGCGAGCACGAATCGATCAACAACGGTTTCGATCTCTTCGCCGGAGAACTCACGGGGAGTCTCTGCCGTGGGAGAGGCGGGTACCGAGGACGGTGCCACGGGCTGCATTCCGATGATCTTAGAGCTAGCGAGCCTACCTGCATGATTGATCTGTATCGCTATGGGTGTCCCCTTCTCGTGGACGCTTCTCACTAGGCGGGTGAGCCCCTCAATGAATCTGTCATCATAGATGCCGAGCTGATTCTCGGTCAGCTTCCCCTCAGGCACAACATATGAATGCTCCACAATGATCAGGCCTGGGCCTACAGCTCGTCTCGTGTAGTGCTCAACCAACTTGTCGGTTACTTCCCCTCGGCTCGTCGCGAGCTGGGTCTGCATGGGCGGCATGACAATCCTATTTCTGAGCGTAATCCCTTTGACCGTCAGCGGATCCGATAATCTAGGCATATGGACACCGACTCAAGGAAGAACTCAACGACTCTTAACCGTATGCCTGTGTCAACCTTCGAATATCGATGGCCTCAGGAACCATAGAGATTTATAAGAACAGGACAAGGGCATTCAGCATGAGAGGGGAGTGCACGTACCTTGCCGGAAAAAGAAGCATCTCTCTATGAAAAGCTCAAGGACAACTTCGTCAAGTGCTCGGTATGCCCACATAGATGCACGATACGGCCAGGCGGCAAGGGCATCTGTAAGACCAGAGTGAACAAGGACGGAAAGCTGTACTCAGCGATCTATGGGGAGGTCACCTCTACCGCTGTTGACCCGATAGAGAAGAAACCGCTTTTTCACTTCTGGCCTGGAAGCTACTCCTTCTCGATCTCTGCGGTTGGATGCAGCTTCAAGTGCTCATGGTGCCAGAACTATCACATCTCGCAGGTGGAACCTGGCGATGTCTTCGCCAATCAGCTAGAGCCGGAGAAGATTGTGGAGCTAGCCAAAAGGTATGGCTGCAAGTCCATCTCATACACATACAACGAGCCGATCATCTGGCACGAATACGTTCTGGACACCGCTAAGCTTGCAAAGAAAGAAGGTGTCCTCAACGTTCTGGTAACAAACGGATACATCACTCCCGAGGCTCTGGGCGAGATCATAGGTTTCATCGACGCGGCAAACATTGACGTGAAAGGGTTCACAGAAGCATTCTACCGAGAGTACTGCAAAGCAGAACTGAAACCTGTTCTCGACGCGACAGAAGAGATGAAGAAGAAAGGCGTGCATGTAGAGACTACGACGCTGATCATACCAAAGCTAAATGACGACCCCCAGCAGATGACCGAACTCTCTAGATGGCACGCAGAGAAGCTCGGCCCAGATACCCCTCTGCACCTCAGCAGGTTCTACCCAGCTTACAGGTTCACGAATGTGCCACCTACACCTGCGGAAACGATCGCGAAGGCTCGCGACATAGCCATCGGCCAAGGGCTCCGATACGTATACGTTGGGAATGTTCCTGGAGACCCGAGCGAGAACACGTACTGCCCATCCTGCAAGCAACTTCTCATACAGAGATTCGGGTACGATATCAGTCAATGGAACCTCACAGACGACAATCACTGCAACAAATGCATGAACCCGATACCTGTCGTTGGCACTCTTGAAAGAAAGCCGTCTCGATTCTCGAAATCGATCTTCAGCCAGTGACCTAAGCCCACATTGCGGCAACCTGCTGCAGAACAGAAGGATAGTGGGGGTTCAGGTCTTCACTACAACAGTGCCGGCGACGATGTCTCCGATGCGCTGCCTCTTCTCTGTGACTGCGATGACTATGATTCCGACCAGCCCGACCACGAGACTGTCAATGAACCTGAGAATGTTTCGGAGAAACGCTGAGACGAAGTCGCACGGACTGCCATCTGCCTTGACGACTCTGATGTTCATGACTTTTTTCCCTATCGTCTGGCCACTGGTTCCTTCGAAGTAGATGTAGTAGGAGAGGGGAATGAGTGACAGAACCCACATCCAAGGCATCCACATCCACGCCCACGGAGACATAGATCCCCATCTTTGCATGCCAACCATACTGAAGCTACCAAAAGACAACACCATAGCCAGCACCCCCACAACTACACCCGTGATGATGCCGTCGATTATGGCGGAAACTATTCGTTGGAACAAGTCGGCGTAGTTACCCGTTCCTGCGGCAGCAGGCCGAGGAGCAGCCCTTGGAGGGCCCGCGCCTGCGCCAACTGGAGTCCCGCAGTTCGGACAGAAGCTTGATTCTGACGGAATCTCTTTTCCGCAATTGACACAGTAAGGCATAGTCCTGCACCAAACTGCTGAAGTATCGCACCTTACATCATAAAAAGGTTCACCCAACAAGACAAAGGTTCCTCGTAGAGCAGCAGATGAGAATGAGATGTGGGCGGCTGTACGACCAGACTCGATCGCAGTGCTCAAAGACGAGAAATGCAAGAGAAGCCTCTCAAGATACTTCAGCATTTTTCAAGGAAAGAAGAAAGCCAAGTTCCTGATCACAAGATCTCTTCAAACAAACTTCTTACTAGGCAACACGACAGAGGAGCTGTGGACAAAACACAGCCAGATTCTGGACGGATATCTGGACCACGAGCGACTGACTGACTCCGGAACCTCCTTTCCCATGCAATCCGAGGAGCCATCCTTTCTTGCTCTGAAGACCGAGCTTTCCAAACGGATCCTGAGCAGCTGTCACTTCTGCACGAGAAGATGCGGCGTTGACAGGGAAAGAGGGGAGACGGGTTTCTGTGGCTGCGGCCCAACGGCAACCGTCTCGAGCTTCTTCGAGCACATGGGCGAAGAACCTGAACTCGTCCCCTCTGGAACGATATTCACCTGCGGCTGCACAATGAGATGCCTCCACTGCCAGAACTGGACAATCAGCCAGAACATTGAGGCAGGGGACTTATGCTCGCCAGAAGCCCTTGCGAAGATCGTGGACCGACTAAGGCAACAAGGATGCAGAAACGCAAATCTGGTAGGGGGTGAACCAACACCTTGGCTTCACCACTGGCTCGACGCCTTTTCGAAAGTCAAAGAGAATGTCCCCGTCATCTGGAACAGCAACTCCTACTACAGCCATGAGACAGCACAGCTGCTGGCGGGCTTTGCCGATGTCTACCTCCTCGACTTCAAATATGGTCCAGAAGACTGCGCGACAAAGATCTCAAGCGCACCTGACTACTGGTCGGCGTGCACAAGAAACCATTTGGCTGCAAAGAAATACGGCGAGCTGATAGTCAGAGTCCTAGTGTTGCCGGGACACAACTCATGCTGCACCAGACCGATTCTGACATGGATTTCAGAGAATCTGGGGCCAGAAACCCGAGTCAACTTGATGGATCAATACCGGCCAGAATGGCGAGCTCATGAAGTCCCTGAACTCCGCCGGAGACTAACTGGGTCGGAATTCCGCGAGGCCCGCGAAATCGCGAGTGAAGCGGGACTGACGAACCTCATTACATGAGTCCCAAGTTTTCTCTGCGATCTGTTTTTATTGCCCCAATAGGCAAGAAGATCAGGGTCGTCAATGATCTATCAGAGTTAAGAGTGAATCTCGTGATCTTGAAGGTATTTGGCTGAGGCGGCCCAAGCAAATGATCAACGCGGATTACTTCACGGCTTGACTGCCACTATCTTATCTGCCTTAAGCAGAGCTGCGATATCGAACAAATTCACTTGCGTGGAATAGGCTACGTCATCGGCGAGGCCGATGGACTTGAGGTATCTGGCGTGAAATCCCTCTCTCACTGCGGAACAGATGTCAGACTGAACCCGTCTATACGCGTGAGCAGCGGCAATACACCCGTCATCAAGCATGCCGCCTTCTCGGACAAACAGATGAGACAAAGCTCCGGCGCACAGGAAATCCTCAAGAGAGAACCTTCCGCTCGTGCCTGCAGTTATGAGAGATATCCCGCTCTTCGATGACTTCGCCAGCTTGCCTGCAAGTCTTGCAGTAGCGTTGAGGTTGAGCAACGAACCGACAAGCAGGCTGGGTGCCCCTTTACCCAGAACAATGGCCCTCGTTCCACTTGTCGTGGTCAGCACAATCGTCCTACCTTTCACTTTCTCTCTGGTGAACTCAAGAGGAGAGTTACCCAACTCGAATCCTCTGGGCCTCATCCCTTTCCTCTCACCGGCCAAGATTGCTCCGCATCTCTTTGAGAGAGACCTAGCCTCACTGAGACTTGCTGCAGGCAGAACTGCCTTCGCGCCCTTCGCGAGAGCAGTCACAATCGATGAACTGCATCTCAGGACATCTATCGCTATGATGATGTCATGTTTTCCCGCCGCTTTGGCGGCCTCCTTGAAGCCAATTCCCAAATGAACCTCGAACGAACCTGACGCCCTCAATATGCTGCAACTCAGTCTCAGAATAACCATCGCTGACCTAGAAAATCTATCCTTTCTTTCGGCCACTGCCCTTTTATCGGAAGCAATCACAGTAAGGCAGGCGATGCCACATGACAACAGGCAAGAACGAATCGCACAGCCATCTAGCGGATCTAAAGTGCTCAAAATGCGGAGCCCGATTCAACGCAGACGAACTGCAAACAGTCTGCACGAAGTGTCAGGGCGTCCTCTTGGCTCAATACTCACTTGAAGAAGTGAGAACCGAGATTGGTCGAGAGGTCTTCCGCGACAGGCCTAGGAACATGTGGAGATACAGGGAACTCATGCCAGTAAGGAAAACTGAGAACATAGTGACCCTAGGAGAAGGCTGCACTCCAATCCTGAAACTGAGCCGCCTAGGCAGCGAACTGGGCATGAAGAGATTGCTTCTGAAAGACGATGGCATGATACCCACGGGAACATTCAAGGCAAGAGGACTGTCGGCTGCAGTTTCGAAGGCAAAGGAACTCGGAGTACAGAGAATAGCAATTCCGACAGCAGGCAACGCTGGCGGAGCGGTCTCAGCCTACGGTGCGAGAGCTGGGATGGAGACCTTTGTCTTCATGCCAAAGGATGCACCACATGCGAATAAGGCAGAATGCTTGGTGCACGGGGCAAAGCTGTACCTTGTTGACGGACTGATCAATGACGCAGGGAGAATCGTGGCTGAGGGAAAGAAGTCGATGAGTTGGTTTGATGTCTCAACCACAAAGGAGCCCTACCGGGTAGAGGGAAAGAAGACCATGGGCCTTGAGATCGCAGAGGAGATGAACTGGACTCTGCCCGACGTGATCCTTTATCCGACTGGAGGGGGCACGGGAATAATAGGCATGTGGAAGGCCTTCGACGAACTAGAGCAGTTGGGCTGGGTCAATGAACCAAAGCCAAGAATGTTCTCAGTCCAGTCAGAGGGCTGCGCTCCGCTTGTGAAGGCATACAGGGAGGAAAGAGAGGTCTGCGACTTTTGGGCAAATGCACGGACTGAGGCCGCCGGCCTGAGAGTGCCCAAACCCTACGCGGACTATCTGATTCTGAGGATCTTGAGGGAGAGCCAGGGAGGCGCCGTTTCCGTCTCGGAAAAGTCGATCTTCGAAGCCCAACGTAGACTCGCTTCTACGGAAGGGATCTTCGCGGCTCCTGAAGGTGCAGCGACAATCCAAGGCTTATCAGAGCTGCTTGACTCGGGGGAAATAGACAAGTCAGACAATGTGCTCCTGTACAACACTGGGTCAGGGATACTCTACACTGATCTGATCAAGGCGGATCTGCGCGTTCTGAAGCCTGATGTGGATCCCTCCACCTTAGTATAGACGCTGGCTATGCACGTTGCAGAAAACCAATTCACGCCTCTTCTCTGCGACAGATCTTCTCATTCTTCTAACCGTGGCCATTTGGGGAATGAACTTCGCCGTTGTCAAGCAGACCTTGAGCGAAATGCTTCCGATGGCCTTCAACGCTCTACGTTTCAGCGTCGCCTCAATCTTCCTCTTCCTTGTCCTTGCACTGTCAGAGGGCGGCTTCCTTCTAGACAAGAAGGATCTCAAGGGAATACTGGTCTTGGGTGTGATTGGGCACACAGCTTATCAGTACCTGTTCATCAACGGGATTGCCAGAACCACTGCAAGTCTCTCTGCACTCATGATGGCCACGTGCCCTGTCTTCGTGGCTCTCTTGGGTCTGGTGGTTGAAAGAAAGATGCCTTCATGGAAAGTTCTCTTAGGAGCTCTTCTCTCTCTGACAGGGGTATTCCTTCTTGTCTATGGATCTCATCCGGATTTTGCTTCGGCGGAGAAGCATGTTCTAGGCGCTGCCTTTGTCCTAGCTGGATCGGTCTGTTGGGCAGTGTACACTGTGCTCTCCAAACCACACCTTACCAGATATTCCCCCCTCAGAGTAACTGCGACCACAGTGGTTCTGGGCACCGTGATACTAGACATCCTAGCAGTTCCATCCTTGCTGACACAGGAATGGAGTAAGATCAGTCTTGCAGGGTGGGTCGGCTTCACGTACTCCTGCGGCCTCGCAATTGTTCTAGGATACATCATCTGGGAGATTGGAATTCATCGAATAGGACCGGAGAAAACAGCCGTCTACCAAAACCTCACGCCGGTAATTGCGACAGTTGCCTCATATCTACTGTTGGGGGAGACGCTCAGAGTAATCCAGGTCGCTGGCGCTGGAATGGTCTTTCTTGGCATCTACTTGGCCAGAAAGGCGTAGCTCCTGCTCAACCGAAAGAATGTTTAGCGTAAGCCACACATCCAGTATGTCAAGGCACCAGTTGAGTGGATGAGGTGTGAACAATCTAGACAAGATCTTCTCGTACATAGGTGAACATGAATCCAGACTTCATGAGATCATCCGAATGCTCATAGAGAAGCCGACGATCAATCCTCCAGGAGACACGACACAAGCAGCAGAGGCCACTGCGTCCTTACTCTCTTCGATAGGGTTCAGCGTAGAACTCGTTAAGGCGAAGGACCAGAAGGTCAACGTGGTAGCTGAATGGAACACGGGCCAGACAGAAACCATTCTGTTCAATGGACACTTGGACACAGTTCCTATCGGCGATCAATCCCTCTGGAAGTTCGATCCCTTCAAGGCAGAGGTCTCGGAGGGACGGATGTATGGGAGAGGAGTCGCCGACGACAAGGGTGCGATAGGATGCGTGATTGCTGCTTGCGAAGGAATAAGGAAGCTGGGCTTGGAACCGAAGACCAACATCATGATTCACGCAGCCTGTGATGAAGAAGTCGGATCGAAGCTCGGCACGTCGTACCTAGTCGAGAAAGGCTACGCAAGCAAGGCTACGTGTGGCTACGTTCTTGAGGCCTCAACAAGCAAGGACAAGATCTTTGTCCGAAACGCAATGAAGGGAACAGCTTCCCTTAACATAACGGTTCAAGGCAAGACAGCCCACGCCGCCAACCCATATGATGGAGTCAACGCAAACCTAGGAATGTCTAAGGTACTGCTTGCATTGAGCCGCACCAAGTTCAGATTCAAACGAAGCAAGTTCCTGACACCTCCGACAATAGCTGCGGGAACTGTTGTTCAAGGAGGGGAGAAATCAAACGTCATCCCTGGGAAGTGCACATCCACCTCCGACATACGATATCTCTCGGGCATGACCGAGCAGACCATAAAGAAAGACATCGAACCGGTCATCAAGCGCGTGAAGAGAACAGACAAGAATCTTCGCCTTTCGTATGAACTGAAGATGGGAACCCACAGAGCAGTAGAGTTAGGTGAGGACCAACCTGTCGTGAGAAAGGCAAAGGAAATGATAAGAAAGGTCACCGGATATGATCCCCGCGTGATGGGAGGCTACGGAGCGACAGACGCGTCCTTCCTTGTTCTCGACGCCAAGGTCCCTACTCTGATTGGACTCGGACCTGCTGACATAGACTACGGTAATGTGCATGGGATCAATGAAAGGGCCTCCACAAAGAAGTTGCTTGAATACACAAAGATCTACGCGGGCCTGGCATTGTCTGCCTGACCAGAGTCCGGTACGACTTTCTAGCTGACAACAGAA
>Ga0315282_10007313_pt1 | contig 18187 bp, 19 predicted proteins | sample YL17G07_20_MG_FD_203693 | JGI IMG/M metagenome (GOLD analysis project Ga0315282, IMG submission 203693) | Sediment microbial communities from Yellowstone Lake, YNP, Wyoming, USA - YL17G07_20 | ecosystem: Environmental > Aquatic > Freshwater > Lake > Sediment | place: USA: Wyoming | collected...
TATCACAAGTGTTAAAACATGAACCTTTCCTAAACTTAGGGTTAGTCGGGCAGAGTCGGCTCTGCGTGCAACGGGAGCATGCTCCCGACCCGTGTCTTGAGTTGGGACACGTTAAATATGCCATGTCCGGGGGACTAGCAGGGGATTAGCCCCCGTTAAACGGCTTGGCGCCGTTGTGATGCGCCTGTGCCTGATAGGTCCCCAAAAATGGAGAAAGGAGATGAAATGAAATGAAAACTAAAATGACTGCAATATTTGCCACTTTGATGATTGCATTGATGGCTGTTGGCTTTGCATACGCCAACTGGACAAAAATCGTAACGATTAATGGTACTATAACTACTGGCAAACTTGAATTGACCCCATCATTCACGGCGACAACGAACGACGCGAAACAAATCTGCACGGTCACTTCGTCAATCGTTGGGGATACTGTGACTGTTAACATTTTGAAGGCATATCCATGCATTACCGTTACTGGAACGTTTGACCTTAAGAACGATGGAACAGTTCCCGCAGGACTATATAAATGGGTGATAAGTGTTCCGGGCGCTGGCGTTGGCGGTCCGTGGACAATCTTTGACGCTGAACACATTGGTACTTCCATTATTAAGCCGAGCATGACTGAGGCTGAAGTGGAGACTGCGCTTAAGACTTTTGTGGAAGGAGCGGCAAACGGGGCAGTTACTGTTACAGTCGATTTTGCTGGCGCCAATTTCTGGCAAATAGACCCAAATGCGAATCCGACTTTGCACTTTACTATACACTTCGAGGAAGCCTTGCTACAAGGCTATACGGCCACGTTCACTATGACGCTTGAGTACTGGAACTGGAACGAAGTCAGATACCTACCCTAAATCGCTGAAACAGCGACTCTCTGACGCTTAAACGGAGGAATCTACGATGCAAAACAAGAAATTAATGGTTATACCGATGCTCTTAGTCTTCGCCTTAGTGCTAACAGGATTCGCCTATGCTCACTGGGAGAAAATCATAACGATCAACGGCACAGTAAACACAGGAACACTATGCGCCGAATTCGTTCCTACAGTAACCACAACAGACCATGGAAACGATTGGACATGCGATGAAGGACTCATTAACGTTCGACAACTTACCAAAGACGTGGGCAGCAGCTCCGCAGAAATAGTTGCTCCCGACAAAATCGAGGTAAAACTAATCAATGTCTATCCATGCTACTACGAGCACATATCCTTCTGGGTACACAACTGCGGAAACATACCATGGAAAATCCAAAAAGTCATATTCAACCCTGGAGAAGTCGAAATTGGGAAACCAGGATACTTAACACTTGACCTAAACGGTGATAAGAAAGCTGATGTGGAAATCTACTGGGGCAATGGCTTTGGGGTACAAAGAGAGTATTGCGAAAAACTGGACATCAGCTTCGAAATCCACGTGCTTGAAGACGCACCTCAGGGTGAGCCACTCACATTCACCGCCGGTATAGTGGTAGTGAACTGGAACGAATACGTACCGCCATAAGAACACCAATCAACCCAACTTTATTTTCCCCTTTTTAAACCCTTAATCAAAACCTATACGGAACGGAAAATATGAAACAAATCCTTCCAATTTCCACCCTAATCATAACCGTTTACTTACTCACCAACCTAATTGTTCCTTTTACGTTTAGAGGCGAAATAATATTCCTCGCAAATGTAGCCCTATGGGCAGTTGTAATAGCCACAACCTTACTAATCTCCAAATATCAACAGACTAGAATATGGCGAACCAACAAGACCATGCTCCAACTCGCCGCAATAATAGCCATATTCCAAATATCCCTCTCAGTCTTCACAAGTTTCTTCATGGGCTTCGGCAAAAACGCCAACGTCTGGACACCAACAGCCCTCGCCATATACTTCCCATTTCTGCTAACGCCCTTACTAGCAACGGAAATCTCCAGAGCCTACCTAACCCAAAACACCAGCAAAAACAAACCCACACTCCAAATACTCCTCATAAGCCTATTCCTCACACTAATCTCCACAACCATCCCACGATACTTAGACCTAACTACGCCTCTTGCAATATCAGAATTCCTCATAAAAACCTTCATCCCCACACTCGCCATAAGCCTACTCGCAACCTACTTCGCTTTCCTCGGCGGACTCTTCGCCAACCTAACCTTCATGGCTATACCAGCCTTATTCACATGGTTCAGCCCCATACTCCCAAACCCGCCATGGGCAGCCCAATCCATACTAACCGTAATTGCAGCCACAACAGGCTTCCTAATCCTAGACACCGCCATAAAACCACTCCCAACAAAACACATCCACAGAACACTCAAAAAACAAAAAAGCCAACTCCCATACTGGACAGCCATAGCCCTAATAGGCCTAATCGCAGTATGGTCATCAACAGGCCTACTTGGTTTTACGCCAAGCATAATCGCCAGCGGAAGCATGAGACCCGTGCTTGATGTAGGCGACATAGCAGTAACAGTGCCGACAAGCCCTAACAACATCAAAGTGGGAGACGTAATCCAATATTGGAGACAAGGCGAACCAGCGCCTATCATACATCGCGTAATAGAAACCTACAAATCAGGCGGCGCAACCTACATCATAACAAAGGGAGACGCAAACAACGCCCCAGACGACCCAGTAACACCAACCCAAACAGTAGGCAAACTCATAATCACAATTCCAAAACTCGGCTGGATATCCATATACTTAAAGACATTCACCGCTAATGCTTTGACATTCTTCACAAACAACCCAGCAATCGCATACACAACCATCACCATCACATCAGCAACGTCAATCCTCGGAATCCACAGATACAGAAACCAACCCCTCAGAAAACTAAGAAGGAGAATCGGAAGATGAAAAGAAGACACTACAGACAACACACTCCAAAACTCACAGCATTAATACTAATCCCACTCATAGCCATGGCAATAATAGGCATATCATACAGTCACTGGCAACAAACCATAACCATAACAGGCACCATAACCACAGGCGAATGGGGTACCGAGATAGGTTCCCGTAAAGTCCTTTATCCACACGGATACGATGAGCAAATGAGCATATCGGACCAGCTGCTCTCAAGCAATCAAATACTCCAAATCACAATAGAAGGCACAATAGAGTCATGGTACATGTGGGTTGGCTTAGTAATCCCCAACGACGGAATCCTACCAGCACAAGTAAAAACACCAATCTACGAATACATTCTAAACTCAATAAACATTGAAAGCTACTTCACCAACACCACATACTTCTACGGTCCCTTCGACAGAGGAGACTTCAACACAGTCTGGGACGGAACCAAAATAGAAGACTTACCACCCCCAGAATCCACAAACCCACCATTCACAACTCCACCTCCACAAACCGCACCAGTAACCCTTGAACCCAGCCAAAAAACAGTCATCTGGACAAAAATAATATTCAAAACCACAGACCCAACAATAATCGGCAAAACAATCCAAATATACATAACAAACGTAGACGACATACTCATCTAAAACCCAACAAGCTTACAACATTAGAGTGTGCTTTTTATTTAATAAACACCACCTTTAAGTAACAGCATAAAATCGAGGAAACAGCATGTCCAGAGTTTATAGAGTCAAAACGGAAAAACTCGCCAAAATCCTTCTCATAATATTTGCATGCTCAACCATCATATCAGCCCTAAGCATTTATTACACGCATCAACTCCCAACATCTGAAACCCAAACAACAACCCTATGCTCATACCAGCACGCGGGAACATACAACTATGTAGCCGAACTTAAACCAAACATAATATACAACAAAACAACCCTAACACCAGGCGAAGGCACACTCTACACAGCCATAGTAAACCAGATAAACCTAACCTTCACCTACACATTCAAATGCGACCCCAAACCGTCAATCACCACAATACATCCGGAAATCGCCATACTGCTTGAATCACCTGGGAAATGGCCCCCAAAAACACTGTCAAACACTGAGGCTCAGGAAATCCTTCAACTAAGCGGCGCCTTAAACTTCAGCCTGCAAATTAACGGCACAAAAATCAAAGAAATCGTCAACCTCATCGACGCTGAAACAGGAACCCGCTCCACAGCCTACAACATAAACATAAAACCCACAATCCACTTAATAGCCAACGTAACTACAGAAACCACAGTCAAAACTATAGATGAAACCTTCACGCCTGAACTAACCGTAGCCTTCAAAACAGAAGCTGAAAAGGGCAACTACATAGCAATAGAAAACCTACAGCAGACAAAACCAGGCGCCTTAACAGAAACACAACAAATCCCCCTACAAGAAGTGGAATTTCAAAGAACAACATCCTACATGGCAACAGCAGCAACGGCAATAGCCCTCGCAGTATCAGCCTTTCTATACATTAGATACGAGCCAGCCCCTCCACCCACAAAAATCATAGAAAAACTCATCGCCCCGTACAAGGAGCTAATAGCCAAAACAACCCAAAAACCGCCAGAAACAAAAACAACAATAGAAACTGAAAGCCTCGAAGACCTCGCAAAAATAGCGGAAATCCTCGCAAGACCAATACTACACGCAACAGACGACAAAGAACACATTTTCTACATAATCGACAACAACACAAAATACCAACACAAAACAAAGACTTAAACCATAACAAAAGGTGGAAAGGCTGATGCTGGAAAGCCCTCTTCTTTTAAAGAAGCTGGCTAAAGCCTAACCAATCCCAGCATTAGCCCCACAACCTTCCAAGCCTACGAAAACGTGACTGGTGAACCTCATGGAAAAAAAGGACAAGCCCAAAAGTCTCCTAATATTTTGCGACAAGCATGGTGAATGGAAAGGCAAGCTCGAAAAACTTTTGCAGACAGACGAAAAAATCACGCTCTTGGCTCTTGGAGACGTAAAATTCGACGTTCTAAGGCTTATACATAGAAGAAGAGACATAGAAATACTGAAGCTTGAAACAAGACAGATGAAAAAGCGGGAGAAGGGCACGGGAGTCAAAGTCACAGTTAGAAGGCGTATGCAAGCCGAGCCGCTCCAAAAATAAGTGAAACTTTGCCTTTGCCCGCAGCGCACGCGCTTGAATCGTGCCGAAACGTTTTGCGGCGACATTTTCAAGACTGAAATCAATAAGAGTGATCATGCATTAGCATTGGGGCGGGGCCTACAGAGTATCAAATGTTTGAATCTTGCCTGTTCCATCCACAAGCATGTTGTTGATGTGATCTCTCAGTTCACGGTAAGTGTTGTGTTCGATTCCGCAGGAATCGGCTGCTGCGTGGAGTATGCTCAGGTAGCATTTTCTTCTTTGGAGAGGCTGTTCATAAAAGAAAAAGATTCGTTCAGTCTTGCCCTGTAGCAGGCATCGCCTAATTTGGTGTATAAGTTGTGAAAGGCGCTCTTTGCTTTCGGCATCTGGTAGCAGTTCATTATTTTCAACAATCCTGCACTTGTATGCAACGGTTTTGAAGGTGACGTTGTAATTTCTGTGGACTTCACCAGGGAAAAACAAACCATACTTTGCGCTCAGAATTGCCCATTTGAAGTGCTTTGCCTTGCACCATGCTATGAAATTGGTTATCCTAGGAGGGTCATAGAGTTCCTCTGGAGAGCCTTCGGCGACCAGGCGCTTGCTCGCTGAGCAATAGGTCACGTAGAGTGCTTTCGGATTCGCGCCCTTGGAATCAGTCAACATGCTAAAACCTGTCTTTGATTACATGTTCTTTGGGCATACAGCGCCCATCACGCACGCAATACATTGAGGTCCAAATGGGGTGCACCATTTCTTACCAATAATCCACGCGGGCGCGTCAAGTGCTCCTGGGTATTCTGGATTAAATTTCCTTGCTGCTCTCAGTGCTTCTGCTGAATCTGCGATTCTGATGAAGCCTAGCCTTTGAAACACTCTGACAACGTGAACATCCGGTTTCACGTCCATGTTCTTATGGTCCAATTCGGTGAAATTTATCTTGAAACACTTCTCTAGCAACAGAACTATCATAGAGGCAATCCCAGGTCCAACACCATAAATGCGACGAAATACCGATTTAACATAAGCAGGTATGTGATTTTGCTTTTATCTCTTTTCAAAAAAGAAATCATTTGTGTCTTGGTTGTTTAGCTACGGGGAAATTCCTATTACGAGTACTGGAACCAAGAAGAACTTGCTTAACGCTTCGATTTTTCGTTGTGTTTTGAGTCTTGAATTGTGCCACGATTCTCCAAAATCTTCTGGATTCTCAGTTGCAACAACTATGCCTGTCGGAATCCGCTGGTTTGAGTAGTCCACGAGGAATTTGAAGAAAACAGCATAAACCAGCCTTTCATGGCCTATCTCGATTTCTATTGGAATGCCACTTTTCAACAGATCGTATTTGAGATCAGGAACCGAGAAATGTGAAACTTCTCTTCTCCATCCTCTGGCTTCAAAGAATCTTTGGATCTGACGAGAAACGTCTCGCTGTTTTCCATGAGGGTTTACGTCTAGCCTGTTTTCAGCGTTATTCAGTATGTTCAGAACCTCGTCTAGTAATCCTGGCACTCTTGCGTTCAAGATTGCCTTCGCATTCCTATAGTCAAACTCATTGAGAGCATGCATAGTATCTCTCTATCCTTGAAAGATCTATTTCAGACAGTCCTCACACTTTCCACCAAGACAGTTTCCCAGCTCGATTGATCTTATGATCTTGTTGATTTCGTCCTCAAATTGCTTCTCTTTGAGTGGCAGCACTTCTCGTTCAGTCTTGACAAACTGATCCACTTTTTGCTTGTTTTGCGTCGAATTTCTGATGGTGTCAATGGCGGAGCGCGTTGGGTCAAACTTCCCTGGGTTTCTGGCTTTTCCGAAGGTTGCATTTGAACTCCCAAGCGTGTACCACTTTGAACGATCCTCTCCGGCTATATAAGATCCGACCTTTGGTCTATCACTCCATTCTTTTCCGCTAGCGCTTTCATAACGTAGCCAATTATAGATCTCTTCTGCTATTTTCACGGGGATGATGTATTCATCAGGTTCCTTTTGCCGTGAAAGATGATGGTATTGAGGGAGTTCCGCCGAACTGGCTACTTGCTTCCTAATTCCTTCTAAAAACTCGGCAACTTTTTGATTGTGTTGAAGAACAGCTCTCTTGTAGGCTTCCCATGTCTCCAAAATCTTATGATGACCTGAGGTCAAATGCGCTTTGACCGCGTCAAAGAGCACCAGGTTCTTTGGATCCTCAGGCGTCAAGCCTTCGATTCTGTCAGTTTCCGGGGAATACTGAAACCCTATCTTGCATGATTGCCCACGTCCATCTCGCCACGGTATTAGACCTCCAGTCATTAGCTTCATTGAATGCTCTCTTTTCGTTCGCTGTTTTTCCACATGCCTAGGGCCCAAGCGAAATGCGATTAATAAGCTTACCAGTGAGCTGATGATAACGCTTATGATAGTAGACCAAACGCTAGAATCGCTGAGTGACATTAATCAACACCTTTTCTGTTTCATGAATCTGAGCGGAATCGTACCAATATCTCCTTCGGTTCTAGGCCAAGATTTCTAAGTCTTTCGTTGATTTTGCATGCATGTCTACTTAGGATGAATTCAAGGTTTGCTGCCAGCACGCTATTGGGAGGGGCAATTTTCTTTCCTTTGAAGTTGAAGCTAGGTCGGTGTTCTATTTCAAAATCTGTCCATTTGTTGACATATTTTGTGCCCCAGTGTGTCAGATACCAAGAGAAGATTTGGTGGTGTATTATCTGTTCTTTCCTGAGAGTGAGTTCCTCCTCTTTGAATCCGATGAGATTGTCCCATTTACTCTCTATCAAGTAGATATTCTCTGGAGATGCAATAATTGCATCAAACTCTGAAAATTGCAGCACCTTCTTTACTGTACCTGCCAAAACTGGGTCGATAGAAGATTAGACAATTAGATAGATTAGTCTCGTCATCAAAGTGGTCTAGAATGCTTGAAAGACGATGTTTCAGGGCCATGCATGCAGTGTCTTGCGGATACTTGGTATACTACGAAGACTTTATAAACCTAATGCCACTAATCATGCTCGTAATACTTTAGATGGGAACCTTATGAAAACGCTCAAAATATCGGATGATATCCACCAGAAGCTCACGTCAATGCTTGGCGAGTTGATGGCGCAGACAAGCAAGATGCAGACGTATCAAGATGCTATAGAAGCTATGCTGAACCACTCAGTAATCCTTCCGCCCGAACTGCTGGCACGGATTCAGAATTTCATAGCGGAGAAGAAGCACTTGGGCTTTACAACGAGAGAGGAGTTTATACGTGACGCAGCAAGATGGAGACTGAAATTTCTGAACGAAGATTCTGAATACATAGAAATTCCGCGGGAAAAGTATGAGAGACTTGACGCTGCTGTCCAAGATATGAACACGCCATATCACAGTGCGGCAGACTTTGTCAACACACAAATCGACGAAGTGCTGGAGAAATATGGCAAATTGCAGGAGGAAAAGACAGAACACGATAAGAGGCAGTGTAAAAAGTATACTTGATAGTTAATGAAAATAGGAGATGAGAAAGATGTGCGGGGATTCATCATCGGTTAAGCAAGAAGATGCGCAAAAGAAACATGATTTCGGGCCACTAAAAGCAGCTGAGAGTGAAGAGTATCAAATTGAGGGCGAAGACTGGGGAGGTCTTAAACCTCAAGCAGCGAGAAAGAAGCTGAAAGTCGGCGATAAAATAGGTAACTATGGTGTATACATGGGAGACAGAGGAATATATGATGTGCGAAACAAGCTTAATGATCTCACTGGGAAAGAATGGGCTCTTTTTACTAAGAGTTGGTTCATTCATAATCCTCCTCCACGCAACAAAAGAGAGATTCTTCATCCTGCAAAGTTCCCTGAATCTATGATTGGCGATTTCATAGAGTTCTTCACGAAGAAAGGAGAAATGGTTCTGGATCCAATGGTAGGAACAGGCAGTACTTTAGTTGCGTGCGACAAGACGAGAAGAAAAGGCATTGGGATTGAATTAATAAAGAAATGGGCTGAGGTAGCATCGGAACGAACAAGACAAAAAATCATACACGGAGACTCCAGAAACCTCAAAGCTCTTCTAGCTCAAGAGGGAATTTCGCAAGTGGACTTTTGTATCACGTCACCACCCTATTGGAATATGCTGAAGAAAAGCCGAGGACATGTCCTTTCTCTTCAACAACAGAGGAGAGAAAGAGGGTTAGAAGAGTACTACAGTGATGATCCGAGAGACTTAGGAAACATAGAAGATTACGGCACTTACCTCGATTCGCTTTGTGACATATACTCAAAGGTACACGATGTGCTAAGGCCAGGTCGCTATCTGGTCGTTATATGCCAAAACATACTTACACCTGAAGGAGAAATGGTTCCTTTTGCATGGGATTTGGGAAACAGACTGAAAAAAATCTACATTTTAAAACAAGAGCGAATTTGGCTTCAAGACAACAAACTGCTCGGAATATGGGGGTACCCATCTCGCTACGTTTCCAATGTCCATCATCACTATTGTCTGATCTTCGAGAAAAACCACCGTTTTGGGGATTTGGAGCAAACATAAACGCTGAATGCCTGATCTGCTGGAGAGTTAGCTGTCGGATCTGGGCAATGAATCCATATTGTACAAATCGCTTGGAAGTACGTATATTGCACTTTCCAGCAAGGCATAAGGCGGGTAGAAATAGCAAGCTGCACCAATAGGCCTGAGACCACGCATCGCGGCTAATAGCATCCCTGCTCTGATCTGGTTCTTATTATCTATTAGCGCCAGGAATGCTGGCCATGGCACATTCACCCCTTGTTCGATTGCCTTCTGTCTTCTCTTGTCAAGTAATTCCAGTTTCTTTCTTGAATCAGCATTGATTCTTCCAGGTTGGTTGATATCCATGTTGTTTCCATATGGAATGAAGTATGAGTTGTAAGATGCAAATCGCTGGGCAAATTCTTGGAAAGAGATGTGCCCTATCCAGTAGACTTTGTAGTCTTCAGGCACCTGTAGATTAACGAAACTGTCTCGTTGTAGTGTCCACTCAAACTGTGGGTCGTTAAGGTTGATGCTCGGGTTTGTGAGCTTGGGAAAGAAATCCACAAAATGGGGTTTTACTGTGATTGCTATTTCATCATCATCGGCGAGGACTGACGGATGCTCAAGTCTAACACAAGACAATGAGGAGAATTCGCTTTGAGAAATGACAGCTTTTCTCTCAATTAGGTGCAAAGTTTCGGTTTGACGATCACCAGCCCATTCACCAAACAAAGTCAGCTTGGCCTTTCTTTTTCCGTTTCCAAATAATTTCCTTTGCTTACTCTTCCAACTTACATTAATCCTAAAGCCTTTCTCACAACTCTCCCTCTGGCGGATGAGCCCAGTAGTGTGGAAGAAATCATGAGCCTTTCCATAGGGAGCAGCACACCAGAATCCACTACCGGATTTTCCAACATCTCGCTTCAAAAGATCTTCATATGTTTCAGCGATCCCAAAAATATAGGAATCCTTCATCTTATCCAAGGTCAGCTGACTTAATGCAACCATCATCGGAAAGAAGCGACGCCATTCAGGACCTCCGTAGTCTTTGTTTGACAATAATAACTCGATGGAGAAATTCTTGCGCTTTAGGGTTTCATTGTATTGCGTGTAGATGACCACTGTTTTCACATCATATGTCTTCCGGCTTATTTTGAAGTCAAAGACATCACTTTCTCTGTATTTTGTCCAATCCGCCGAGCATACATATCCTTTCTCCGTTAGAACCCGCTCAAGGATAGTCTGATTTAAGACTCCTATTAGAATATGAAGAAGTCTCGCATTCACTGCTTTCTGAGTCTTAGGGCCGTATCTCAATCTGTCGAATGTCCAGGGTAAGCTTATCGTCGCGTAATCAATTGCTTCTTCAATATCCGTCTTTTGAACCTCAAACGGTGGCCAGATATCTTGGATTTTTGACAATTTCCTGGCATTGTTTGGCATAAACCATCACACTCTTTCACTATGCAGGTCGTTCACTTAGGCAGGAATATCTGCATACATTAGCGACATCGCAAGCATTGCAGGATATCGGATTCTGCTCTATCTTAGGAGACCCCTGCATAAGACTCCTTAGATTGACCTCTGCCCTTCTCAGTAGTTCTTCTATTTTGGATTGAGATATGTCTACTTGTAGGATACAATTTTCTCGGTCGCGAGCAATTTGATGGAGATCATAAATTAATCCTCTTCGGACTTTGAGTCCCTTCATCCTTAATGCCGCACTATAGACTCGCACTTGGTTTTCATAGCGATTCTTCAAGCGTTCATGGATTGAGGACTTCCAATCGATAATTTCCGCGCCTTCATCGGTTTCTCTGATGGCATCAATTATGCCCACGATAACCATATTTTCTATTGTTATCTTGAAAGGGTTTTCTCCAAACTTAATCCCTTCTAAGAACCCGGAATCAAGTAAAGACTTGATTCTCTTTGTAATCCTCCTCTTCACTCGTTCCTCAAAGAATTGTTCAGCTAAAGGAAGATATACTTCTTGATTGATTATCTTTCTGAAATCGATGCCCGGTTCTGCTAAGAGTCGCTCAATCACTTTGTGGAGAACATTGCCCGCGCCAAACTCCTGCCCGACAGGCACATTCACACCCTTGATTCGTCTCAGGTAGAAATGAAACGGGCATTCTATCATAAGGAGAAAATCTGAAACGCCAAGGTTCAGATACATCTTTCGGCTGCAGTGTACTATCTCTGAAAGCTTCTCATGTCCTTCAAGACGACATGTCTCCAGCATTAGTGTCCTGTCAAAATAGGCAGAGTATGTAAATGGGCTGGGTTTTTTGTGTTTTCCTGGGCTTCCAGAGAAGAAGTACAAACGGTCTCTCGCTCGCGTTACAGCGACGTACCATAATCTCTTTTCATCCTCTATTGTAGTCCCATAACGCTCCGCAATTCCATCTGGAAATGAAGTCCCATGGCTCGAATTTCGGAGCGGAAAACGTTTACTCCACAAAAAGGGTACAAAAACTACCGACCATTCGAGACCCTTTGCGGCGTGAACAGTAGAAATCGTGACCCTGTTTCCACTATCGGATATTTCCATGCCAGTTTCTGCCCACCGCTCGATCTCGTGGTCCAATTGCCATTTCAGATTTCTAAGGAAGACATCAATTGGCGCGGTTCTGAGGGAAGCCCCTGCCGCTCTAAACCTTCGGCGAAAAATCTCCTCGATTGCTCTCATTATCTGAGTTACTGCAGAGAACCCTTCCTGCAAATCAGTGCCGGATTCGTCAAGAGTGAAATTCACTTTCTTGCAGAAATCAAAGAACTGTTTCCTGAAATTGTATGATTCATTTCTATAGTATGCACGGTCTTTCCTTGTTTGTATGGGTGTGCTCAGCTCCTTGTACCATTCCTGAACTGCCAAGTGTATGGCTTGATTCGAGGTATTGCTACAATAAGACCGAATTGATTCAAGACTTTGCTGAATCTTCTCTGCTATTTCCTCTTCTTCTTGACGGCTTGAGGGCTCCTTTTCTTCGGCCATCAGATCCATCAGCATCATTATTGAACCTACGAAATTGTTGATGAAATCTATGCCGGCATTCTTGTTTGGCGAATAGTATGGAATATTCGCCTTATCGAGGAGCTTCATGAGTTCGTCAGCATGGTTTACAACTGACCTCATAAGAACGGCAATGTCCGAGTATTTGACACCTTGATCATGCAGCGCCTTAATCGTTTTGACGATCTCGGCCTCATGTGAAAAATCCCCAGTCTCATGGATTACGGAGACAGCATGGTCCTCCCGTTCGGGGGTGTGTGTCATATCAGTAACGTGAAAGTTTGAGTCTGTGCGAGAGCTGAATTTGATATCACTTGCTATGACATTCGCAAATTTTACTATCCCTGGTCTTGATCGATAGTTCATTTCCATTGTAAATGAGGCAGTATCATCGAAGTCCGAAGAGAAGTTCAATATCCGTCGAAGGTCGCTGCCTCTCCATTGATAAATGGCTTGTCTTGGATCACCCACTGCAAACAGTGTTGATGTGGGATTTAGACTTAAAATAGCCTGAAAGAGCCTGACTTGTGCTAAGTTCACATCTTGATATTCATCAACGAAAAGATGATATCGGGTAGGACTATGATGAGACTTGAGTTGTCGAATAGCCTCTCTGATTAGAGAACCAAAATCAAGGAGTCTCTGGCTTCTAACGAAATTAAGGTATTCTGCAACACATTTTTTGACTTTTTCCGGAACTACTTTATCCTCAAGCTCAAGATCCTCGTTATAAAAGAGTTCAAGGTCTTTGATGAAAGCCTCAATCTTTTGAAACTTATTGTCTTCTTTGTATTCATCTTTTAGGCTCGTGATTGGGTAAATGCGAAGCAATAGCTGATACTGCTCGAGTTCATCTACAACTTTTGTGTTGGCTAACGTGCCTTTTCTTTTCAGAAAATCATTGCACCAACCATGAATTGTACCGATGAATATGCGACCCAGCAAATCCTGTTGATTATCAAGCATTTTGGTCAAGCGAAATGCTAACTCATCTGCAGCGTTATTTGTGAAGGTGAAGACAATGACTTCATCTTTCGATGGGTCAATCTCGCCATTTCTTAGCTTGCTTACCAAAACATCCAATAGTATACGAGTCTTTCCTGACCCCGCAGCTGCGATTACGAGTCTACAGCGCTTTTTTGAACTCAAGATCTTCTTAGCTAGATCCTGTGGCGGCAGGGGTTCGCGACCTCCATTATGATTTCATAGACAATTGTCCTTTAATGTCTTGCGCAAAAACCTTGTGGGATAATCCGCCCCTAGCAATGTCAATGCAGCCGCAGACATGCCGTCCTGAAATGTTTTAAGCTCTAACGGCTTAGTATCACTGTGGTCGCTATGGTTCAATGTCCTAAGTGTAAGAAGGAACTCACAAAACCAAACAAGACGTGGAAATACAGGGAGCTTACTGCCCAGTTTTACATATGCGGTAATTGTGGTTCCAAATTCAGAGAATATGTGAAAAATGGGAAGCACAATTTCACATTGATGTTCAAGGACGGACATTACAGGAAAGTCTGAACACACTATTTCCTGTGCTTTTTCTCTAGTCTTCGTTCGCCCCGCATTCTTGTATAAGGGGTTCTTTGCCAAGGCCCTTGGAACGCACGAGGGTTAAAATATCGGGCCAATAAGAGATAACTAGGTTCGAATCCTTTGCCAATACATTCCAACATATTCAGCAGCAAGACAGAGCTTCAAAAATCTCATCTGACCATAGATATTTACCGCATTGAGGGAGTTTCGAGAGACGACAATCGTTTCAGGAACCTAAGCAAAGTCAGAGAGAGTTTGGGTCGCCGACTCGGAGTCCCAGTGATATTGCACTCGAGTGGAGACTATGACTTTGCAATGGCGCTTGAGCCCACTCTAGAAATAAGATTGGACGAAATAGGCTTTTCAGCAAAGCTTGAGAAGAAAGGAGAGCCTTTGCTCAATTATCCGCAACAGTTGAGGGAATTCCATTATGAAGCAGCGAGGAGCGTACTCGAAAGACACGGAATGTGGAAATACACGTATAATCGCTATTTTGAATTTTATCCAGAGAAGACCATCGATAGATATGAAATTTATCGAGGAATCTGCTTCCGATGTGATCTATTCGACTACAGGATTTTCTTAACAATCGACCCCACGACAAGAGTGACAACGCGGAGTACAGTCTGGGAGCTGATATCTAGACTTGGAAGAGAGGAAGCAAGGAAGGAGCTTACAAACAGGTATGTTCTAGCCACTCAGGAGAAAGGAAAATCCATCTATCAGATTTCAAAAATAGACTTTGATAAGAATGTCAATGAGAATTGCATTCAAATTGCTGACAATGTTTATAGTATCAAAGGATACTTCAGGAGGCCTGGTGGAAGACCGGAGTTAGCAGACTCGATATCAGATGATGAATGTGTCATCAGTGTTAGAAGAGGACCGGGTGCAACGGAGCTAAGCATGGCTCCCAGCTTGCTTAAGCTGATTCTGAAAACGGATGATTTCCCACGAGAAAGAACACTAAAAAGAGACCTGATGAACGAGGTTTACCTGTCTGCTGAAAGAAGACGCATTCTGACCCAGAAATTCCTCACAATATTGAACCCACTGCCGTTGGGAGCGAGTCGTTCGACTGCGTTTGAAATTAAGGACGTTTCCCAATTAGGAAAAGAAGCAAACGTACTACCTTCACCCAAACTCATCTTTGGCGGGAAAACATCATTCGCCCCTGATTTTTCAAATTATGGTTCATTCATGAAAAACACTTTACGCCAACTCGGTCCGGCCAAGAAGGCAACTTTCTCGAATGACAGAGTGGTGTTAGTTTACCCGTCAACTATTGCCAAGGGCATCATAAGGGCATTCTATGACGACTGCAAATGGATTTCAAGGAGCTTTTTCCGTGCTTATTTGCCAGAGCGGCCTGTCTTCTACAATTATCCAGATGTTGACGTCAGGAGAGAATACGAATCCTTTGGAAACGATGTTGATGCAGTAATAGCAGTCATACAGAACGAAAGAGAGACTGAAAAATACATTAATTTCAAGGAATGGTTCGACAAACCAAACCAGGTTCTGACTTATCGCGTAATTGATGAAAGATATCAGTTACCCAGGGAGCAGGTTGGACGATATCACAACCTGATAATCAATGTGTGCGCTGGTTTGCTGGGGAAGATGGGTGGCAGACCATGGATTCTTGATAAGCGATTAAGTGCGGATTTCTATGTTGGGCTAGATGTCGGTGGTGAAAAAAAGGCGAGAGTAGCATGTTTCACGTTCTTTGATGAACTTGGCAATTACCTTGGGGAAGAATGGCGTCCTCAGAGAGCTGAAGAAATCGACCCTGTAGAGCTTAGACGAACTGTCGTCAATATGGTGAAAAAACATAGAGAGCATATCAACAGTATGGTCGTTCACCGAGACGGAGAGTTCACTGGTCAGGAGTTGGAAGGCGTCGGTCAGGTGAAATCAGACCTTACCAGAGAGGGCATAATGTCCGATAATTCAAATATTATGTGTGTGAACGTGAAGAAAGCCGTACCATACCGATTGTATGAAGTCTCAGATGAGCAACAAAATGGTTGCAGGATTGGCTCTTTTCTAATATTGGATGCTCATAGCGCGATTCTTGCCACGTCGGGTGTGCCATTGCTAAGACAGGGAACAGCTCGCCCCTTGCTAATAGAGCTCGTTCCACCTTATGACAACGAAAATATCAAAACGACTATACAAGATATCTATTACCTTTCCTTCATGCATTGGGGTTCGATACTTCTGAAAATGAAACTTCCCGCAACTCTAAGATATGCCGATGCTTTGACGCCTTTTGCACTAAGGAACATCAGAGTTACCGGAGTGCCGCTCTAGCAGAGTTTTGTATACTCGAAAGACATGTTTGTTTGGCTCTCCAATAGCCAGAGCAGACACGATAGATAACAGGTCCTGATCAGGCACAGAGCCGAGAGACAATGCTTTCCCTGCGTCTACAATATCGGTCCATTTCTTCTCAATAGGCCTCTCCTGCACTATGAAATCTATGCCTTCCACAGCTGTTCTAACCACATCTTCATGGACAATATATAGCGAAGAAGGCCTAGAGGTGGTAAAACAATATGCCTGCCATTTGTCCCGATATGAGTCGACGTCAACTCCGGGTAGATTCAGAGACTCCAACGTATCAAGCATGCATCTTACGCGCAACCCAGGTGGCGGATGGGTGGATCGAATCCTATTGGGCTGACTATCAAGCACCGTTACGACAAACTGATTTACAAATGAAGGTCCCAGAGTCTTCACAGCAAAACAGTCTGAGGCGAGTTCTGGAATCCAGTTTCTAGTCCATGCGTAGATTGTGGACTCAAGTTCACTTTGATCCACGCTAATCGGCCTGACTTCGGCTAATTTTCTAGCTACCTGCTTGAATAGACCCGAGCTGAATCTTTCTGCATTCAAGTCGAAATATGCATGGCCAAGTTCATGTGCCAAAATAACCCATTTCCGCAGATTCTGAATCTCAGAATAAGGACTGAAGACAACATGTTTGTTGGTCTCCCCCCATTCCACGGGCAGGCACGCATAAGCTTCGCCCATGACGACCATCATCGGCTCAGATATTCCAGACAGCAGCGAAAGTTCTGAAAGGAAATCTCCTAGGAGTGCGTGCTGTTTTCTAGTTTCTTTTTCTTTTCTCTGGCTCCTCCAAACAAGAGTTAGCGGCATAAAAGTGTCTAAGCCTATGTAAAGGCGCTTTTCAATATCTTCAAAGTCCCTTAGGATGTCGACCAAAAGCCTGCGTTGAGGCTCCTCTCGAAGATGTTTCGCCTCTGCAAAGTCCGCGTCCTGCACGAACTCTTCAAAATCATTTTTCGCTTTTTCCGCTCGCTGCCTGAGAGTTTCAAGCCACCTCTCCAATGGCCCTATGTATGTCTCAAGAATTCTATCTGGCGACCTAATTCGCCGGAGTCTTTCTTTAGCGAAGGCGATCTTAGAAAAGATGTCATCGGCTTTCTGGTTGAGCAAAGACATTATTATCTTGCTTCTGCCATGAAAATGCGAATTTTCGACGTAGCCTTCGCTGCTTCTTCAGAAGTAGAGCAAGCTATTATCTCAAGCAGGTCTTCGGCGTCTTCGAACACATTAGTTTTTCCTTCTTTGAAACTCTTCAGCTCAGCTATCGAACCAGCTAGCATCTTCTTCAGAGCAGTGGGGCCCCCAACCATTCGACCTTGTGAAAGCACGTATAAGATTGAGAGCGCCTCAGAAGATACAGTCTCTTGACTGTCCCTTGCCTCTAATGTTCTCAAGACTGTTTCCAGAAGATCGATTCCATCATCGATTTTTCTGAGATGTTCCGCTTTCACTGATTCACCTTTTTCTCGCGTAATTTCAGCGAAATGTATTCCCATCAAAGCTGAATTAGCCATTCTTGAAGCTTCAAGAAATGTCTGTGCATCCCTCATCAGTTGCCATTGGCGAGTCAATTGCTGCATCCCCACATATAAGATGAAGAAAGGTTTCTAAAAAGAGTTATTAAGTGTTATGGATTTGTCATGTCAACTTTCCAACGTTACACTTGTATAGGTCTGCAGGGAACGCTTTTACGCCTCTGTGAAAACGTGAATGATTAAACCAGTCCTTATAGTCGCTTATTTTGCCTTTAAGCCATCCAGGAA
>Ga0315282_10007314_pt1 | contig 18185 bp, 25 predicted proteins | sample YL17G07_20_MG_FD_203693 | JGI IMG/M metagenome (GOLD analysis project Ga0315282, IMG submission 203693) | Sediment microbial communities from Yellowstone Lake, YNP, Wyoming, USA - YL17G07_20 | ecosystem: Environmental > Aquatic > Freshwater > Lake > Sediment | place: USA: Wyoming | collected...
TGTCAATGTGCCGAATATAGGTCATGCCTTCTGGCAGGGCATCGTGTTTCTTGCATGGAAGAGGCTTCAGCCCATGATGCGCTCGGTAGAGTTGGTAGTGAAAGTTGACTCTGTAGTCGCCGTAGACTAGCCTTGAACCGAGTGCGAAGAATGTGGAAACTGTTCCTGTCCGTCCAGCGTTTATCTCCGTTATGTAGGCCGAACCGTTTTCTTTGAGGTCAACCATCATCAACGCAGTCATGTCATTGTCGTACAAGTCGACTAGGCATTTGACAACTTCTTCGCAGAATTTTGAAAGTTCTGGATTATGCACTATTCGTTGAACGGCTGTTGTTCCGATTCTGCGGTAAACCCATTCAAGCCGTTCTTTCGTGACGCTACAAGCCAATTTGCCATCAACCCAGAGGCTTGTCCAGCAGAAGTTTCGTCCTGGAAGATATTCTGACAGCATAAACTCTCTTTTTGTGTTCCTATAAAACCGTAGTAGCGCTGTAATGTCCTCAAGAGAGTCTACTTTGTGTGCCAGCCATCCGCCTGCGCCTATCGTTGCACGTAGCCACATGGGCTTTTTAAGGTCACGTATGGTTGCTGGGTAGTGGCGGTACGAAAGTGGATAAATGTTTAAGGGAACTGGAAAACCTTGCTTTTTCATAAATGTGTAGAGGCTTGCCTTGTTTCGGCATGTTTCCACGATTTGAACGTTGGGAATCGACATTCTAGGCAAACGTTTAGCGTTTAAGGATGCAACGTAGATTTCTCTGTCGCTGACTGGAATTAGCATCGTAGCATTATATCGATTGGCAAGTCTGTGAATGTCATCAACGTATAGATCTGTTGCCTCGCTCGAGTGGTGAACAACCGCTTTTTTGTCGGCTGAACTAAGCTGAAGCATGTCCTTGTCCACGTCTGTTCCAACAACCAAGATGTCTTCTGCCAGTTTCAAGTTTTGAATAACGTTTTCGGCGACGGGACCACCCGCTGAAGTAACAATGACAGTGATCATTCTTTTTCTCTCTTCTCGTTCGATTCTAACACGCTTTCTAGGAATTTCGACTTGAACTTTCGCTGGAGAAGCTCGATTCCAGGGATGATGCAGTGTCCGCCTATTGGTTGTCCATCGTAAACGGGAACTGGAAACCTAAATTCGCTTTCAACAGTGTTTGTTTCAAGAAAGGCAGCTACATCTCTGAAGCTGAGACGGTGTTTCCGTGCTATTCTTCGCATCTCCTGGTTCCATCCAAGTATGACGCCGAAGTACGCCAAGTGTATCAGCTTTGAGAACTCTGTTTCTAGGGGAGACGCGCAGATCCTTGTCTTGAAGCCTAGTGTCTGGTAATACTCCTCTGCTTTAAGTCCGCTTTGAAGGTTCACAGGCCCAATGAATTTTGTGTAGTTGTAGAAGCCCCATTTGAGGCCGTCTGCCTTGCGGGTTCGCACTGGACTGTGGCAGATGTCTATGGCTAAAAGTTTCTCATGGATTTTCTGTGTTGTTCCTGGAAGCACAGTTGACTCTATGAGCACAAGGTCAGGGTTGGTTTTCTCCATGTAGCCTACGGCGTAGTCTACGAAGCCTTCTGTGTATGGGAAGCAAATGTGCAGAACATCAACTTTCTCGGGGAGTTCTATTGGTTTTTTGATGTCGTAGCCAACCACATCGTAGACGCCCTTAACGATCTCTAACAGTGCAGATCCGATTTCGCCTAAACCAACAACTAAAACTTTCATGTTAACAACTCCACGATTTCTTTGTATGGACACCCAGCATAACTAGGAATACACAAAATCCTTTCGAACAGCCATTCAGTGTTTTTGAGTCCTCGCTCGAGCGGTTCATAGTAAACGCGATATTCCATTTTGTCCTTTATCTTGTCGATCAGCTTTTCTCTTTCCGACACTAAAATGCCATAGACGCTGAGGCTATGGCTGAAAGGCACTTCTTGATGCTTAAATGGTAAATGTTTATCATAATATTGCCAGATTTTCCGACGTTCCTCTTGCACTTCTGTAAGTTTGTTGAGGTAGGTTAAGCCGACCGCCACATTAAACTCCGACATCCTCAGCAGAACATGGCGTTGCTTTTCTAGGAGTTCTGCAATTTTAGAGTTGTTCGTCACTATCATGCCACCTTCTCCACATGTGACAGGTTTGGTAGGTGCAAAACCGAATACTGTGGCGTCTCCAAAAACCTCTATTTCTGCCCCAAATGCTTGTGCTCCATCGTAGATGAGCGTGTTATTGCAGGTTCGTTCTACAATGCCGATGTTGCCAAAAGTGTGGTTATAAACTACAAGCGTGTCCTTGCTAATTGGAGTTTCAGGAACTATTGGCAACCATGTTCGTTTGTTGATGTCAAGCCACATCACTTGTCGTCCAAAGAAGAGAGTCGACAAGCTTTTCCAAGTGAAGGCGGGACTAAAAACAAAGCGAGGATTAATGATTTTCACCAAGGCATCTAGGGCAACGGTTGCGTTTGGAGCAACAAAAGCATAGTCAACATGATAACGCCTTCGCACTTCCTCTTCGAAAGCCTCACAATAATCGCCGTGGCTTAACATTCCAGACTCTAAGATACTGGCAAAATCGTGCTGAAGCTTCTGAATCTCCAAGTGGTTTAGTTGGGGTGGACGAAAGAAAGGAATCATAGCTTATGCGTCTCCCTATACCACTCCACGTATCTACGCAAGCCTTCTTCTAGGCTAATTTCAGGCTTCCATCCAAACTCTCTTAAGGCTCGTGAAGGGTCTCCCCAACTACGCCTCAGTTCCCATCTTCGGGCAGGTCCATACTCTCGTTTCATGTCTACGAAGCAAATTCCTTTTATTAAGTCGGCAAGCTGGTTGATGCTGGTTTCTTTTCCGCTGCAAAAGTTGACGGGTTGATCTCCAAAGTCGTTGTTTATGGCGATGTCGTAGGCTCGCACAATATCGTCTATGTAGGTGTAGTCTCTTGTTTGTCTGCCATCTCCAAAAACGATCGGCGGTTCCCCCTTTAGAATACGCCTTGTAAAGATTGCGATTGCTGCCCCATAGTCGTCTTCTCTCTGGTAGGGTCCAAAGAAGTTGAAGCATCTCGTAATGTTGATTTGTAACCCGTATGTTTTGCGGTAGGTCTGGCAGAGGAGTTCTCCAGCTAGTTTACTGGCGCCGTAGGGACTTTGAGGCTTTAATGGATGTTTCTCGTCGATTGGTCTGTCGGGATAGGTGTTTGAGCCGTAGACTTCGCAGCTTGAGGCGAAAACCATCTTTAGATCGTTTTTTCTGCAAGCTTCAAGAACGTTCAGGATGCCTTCAATGTTGTTGCGGACTGCCATTTCAGGCTGTTCTACGCTGAGGTTTACGCTAATCGTTGCTGCCAAGTGAACTACCACATCGCAGTTTTCAACAAACGCCTTAGCAAAATATTTAATATGTTCGTGCCTGTACCAGTCGGGTTTTGACACATCTATGTCTAACGGTTTCTTTGGATGCCAGCTTAAGTCTGCAATGGGGTGAGCATAGTTGTCCACGCCTTCCACGCTATAACCATGTTCAAGCAGGTAACGAGTCAAATGAGTACCAAGAAAGCCTGCTGCACCCGTAATTAGAATGTTCAAACTTTGAATCCCCTTTCTTCCATTGCTTTTAGCAGGTTTTCGACGCTGTTGTGCCAGTTCATTGTTTCCACTTTTTCGAAGGCGTAGTCCGCAGTTTTCTTCCAGAACTCTTCATCTTTAACCAGGCGTTCCAAGCTGGCGCGCAAGGCTGGCAGGTCGTAGGGGCTATGTGACGTTTCGGGGTAAAGCAGTGTTCCAGTGTAGCTGTGAGTCGAGCAGACCATGGGAATGCCCAAGCAAGCGGTTTCCTGTGGGAACCGGCTGTAGCTCGAAAGCACGTAGTAGTCCAGGGCTAAAGTGCAGTGTCTCAAGACGTAGATGTATGTTTTCCAGTCTAGCCATCCAGCGTTGAAATGGAAGAAGCCTGCTGGAACTTCTTTGCCGGCGCCACGTCCAGCTTTGAGAGCTTGAACGTCCAAGTAGCCCATCATCAGCGAGGGAATTCCTAGTCCATCTAGTAACATGCTTGGAATCACGGTTTGTCTGTCGTACTTGTGGTAGAGATAGGCAATCATGTCCAATCGCTGTTCAGGCGCCACATACATTGCCTTAATTCCTTCCGTGTTGACGGGGTGCGGAACTAACGGCACAGTCCAAGGTTTTTTCATGTATTCTTTCACGATGTAGTTCCATAGGCCCTGCTGAGCTGGCTCCTGGGCAAAAATGAAGTCGGCGCATTTGGCGGCTTCGTGCATGTCGAGTGGATGGATGAAGCCGTTCTCGAAGTTTTCGAAAGTGTAGTCCGTACTCAAAATCAAGTGTGTGTTGCTGCCTTCGCCGAGGACTGCGCGTATGTCCTTGATGAGTTGGACGTTTACGCCTGCCAATGTTAAGTGGATTATGTCGAAGTTTTCGAAGTCATCTTTAGCGAGAGTTCCCCGTTCTCGGACTTCTCCTGTCCAGTTTGGATGGCTATTGAAAGCCTTGTACCAGTTTAGCGATCCAGGTTTGGTGACTTCGTTTGTGACGAGTTCTGGAAAGTGGCTGCCTTCCTTTAAGGTGACGAAGCAGTAGTGCTTAACCAAGCGGTCACTTCCTTTTTACTTTAACGATTAAGCAGTCGTCCGCAAGCTCTTCCTCAGTCAAGTCGGTTGTGGTTGTTATCCACTCAATGGTTTCTCCGCCTTGAAGTTTCAAGTAGAAGATGGCTCCCTTCGGAATGCCTAGACGTCGTTTTCCTATTGAAACTGTACTTTCACCGAGTTTGCCCAAAACTGTCCCTCAATAGCCCCTATTTTGAAACGGTTACGGTAATAAAACTTTCTTCACTATACATGTTAAGTGTGAATCTGAAATGGTTCGACTACTGGGAAGGATATCGGACAAGCGAATCTTCTTCGAGGACAGTAAGACATTCATCGACTATGGCTCGACAGTTTCTAAAGGCGCAGGTGGCTCACAGTACATACACACCCACTTCAAAAGCGTCCTCTGGGGCTGGTGTCGGCAGAGAAGCACAAGCTCAGCAACATGGATCGGCTCTACAAGTGGCGACGCAATCAACGTGATGGAACTCAGCACTTTAGCGGCCGCTGTCACAATAGACTGGTTTGCGATTGGCACCACGGCTTAGGAGCTGAAGGGGAATGGTTCGACTTTTAGGGCGAATAAGCGACAAACGCATCTTCTTCGAGGATAGCAAGGTTATCATTGACCATGGCACAACGTTGTGCTTGGGCGGAGTTGGCTATCAAGACATTGGTACGCACTTTAGCAGTGTCATCTTTGGCTGGGTGAACGTTAGGACTGCGCCTTCGGCAGCCTGGGTTGCGGCGACTGGTGGAAACGCTATAACCATAAAGCATAATGTGGTTGCGCTGAACGCGACGTTTGACTGGTTCGCCATCGGCTACACGACTTAAGAAGGGATGGATAATGGTTCGACTATTAGGACGCATAAGTGACAAGCGCGTTTTCTTTGAGGACAGCAAAACACTCTTTGACCATGGAACAACAGTGGCTTGGTATGGAGCAACCGTCTCGCAGGATGTGAGAACACACTTCAAGAGTGTAATCTGGGGTTGGGTATGGGTTAGAACCTCGCCTACGGCTTGTTGGGTTGATGCTACAGGGGGCAACTCGATGACTATAACGCAGGGTACTGCCATGCAACCGGCAACGACGTTAGACTGGTTCGCCATAGGCTACACGGCTTAAAACTTCCTTCTTTTTTTCTGTGTTTTCGTCATAGAAGATTATTCCATAACGATTTAAAAGTCCAGAACTATCATTCTATGAACGGTTGATTTGAAATGCCAGATAGAGAGTTAACTGAGGAAGAAACCCGAAAACTCGTAGGGGAAAGAATAAAAGGCAAAGTTAGTTTCAGGGCATTAAAGACTTTTCTTGAGGAGAGAACAAAACCGACACTTCACGACCTCTGTATTCATGAGTTACATGCCATAGTAGAAGCTGAAAAGAACGTTATCATTCAGCAGGGCAGAGACATTGAGGCTTTAAAAGAACGCTTAAAGGCGCTAGAAGGAGAAAAACAGAAATGAGCAAGTTAGATGAGGAAAAGGTTAGAGAAGGCGCCAAGAAAATTATAGTTTTTCTTCAAAAGTATCAGCAACTACTCAATGAGTTAACCAAGAACGTACCCCTACCTTGTGGATGTGATGATAGATTTATTCAGATTATTGCTGAGGAGATAGATAAATCAAACTTGGACTCGCTACTGAAAGAAGCTGTAAAAACAAGTCTTTTAGGCATGTTTCAGAAAGAACCTGATTATGTAAGGTGAAAGCTGAAATGATGACTCAGGAAACTAAAAAGTCTGAGAGGCAGGAAGAACATAAGGTCAGCATTGTAATCGCCACTTTCAAGCAACACACTAGCTTACCCATCGCTATTCGCAGCGCTTGGAACCAGACGTATCCCAACGTTGAAATCGTGGTTGTGCCTGTCAAGGGAGACACGGAAACTCTGTGGGTCCTAGAACGCTTTCCTATAGTGAAGGTTGTCGTCAGCGACAAGGCGGACTATGTGCACCAGAGAAACTTGGGCGTCATGAACGCTACGGGAAAGTGGATATCGCTTTTGGATTCAGACGATTACTACTTGCCCTCAAAGGTGAAAGCTGACTTGTTGGTTGCTCTGCAAGAGAAAGCCTACGTGGTTTACAGCCAGGTTTTGATGGCTGACCAGCACTTCCGCATCTTCGACCTTATGAAGACAGAGCCTTTCAGCTACGAGGCCTTGACGAAGGGTTGCTTCATAACGGATGGTAGCCTCTTCTTGAAAAGCTTGTTTTACGAGTTCGGCGGCTTCAACGAAGAGAAGGGAGAGATGGCGTTTTACGATTTCTGGCTTAAAACAGCCGAGAAATATCCAGAACGGATTAAACTGAACCCGTTTCCAGGCATAGTTTACTGTCAGCATGACGGTCAGATGCACAGGCGATGGAGTAGCGAGGAAAGAGCTAAACAACGTGCACAGGTGGTTGCTGAAAGCCTAGAACGAATGAGGAAGAAAAAAAGAGTCTTAGGTGACATGTTTGGTTAAGAATCTTGGCGAATTGCTAGAGATAGAGCCTATCATGAAAGTAATTCTGGAAGAGATGCAGGTTCGAGGCATAAAATCAGTTCTCGACGTCGGATGTGGTCCCTGTCGCATCACCAAATACTTCGAAGGCTTCGACTACACTGGAATAGACAAGATAGATTACGCCACGAATGGGAAGGAGTTTCCCTGGGCCAAGTTTGTCTGGGGCAAGCCAGTTCAAGAGTATGTGCCAGAGCAACCGTTTGACGCTGTTTGGACGCACTGTTTCTTCTGCCTAGCCACCATAGGTGACAATGAGATGCGTGTGATTATAGAGTGGCTCCGAAAATGGACCCGATGGATTTTTCTGTGTGACACTCCACGCTTGGACGGGGTTGAATGGCAGAAAATCCTTGCTGAGGCAGGGTTCGAGCTGGAAGCACATGGCGTAGTTAAGGACGCGACTCCAGTAGTAGAAGTATGGAGAAACACGGAAGCGAGAAAATGAATTGTTTATGTATCATTAGAGGTATAGCTTTTGAGTATCCTAGTTGCCAAGAGCTTTGCAGAAAATTAAATGATAATGCAAATAGGGTTGAGAAATAATGCAGAATCCTCTTGTTTCGGTTTTAATGCCCACTTATCATCAGCCTCAATACCTTGAGGCCAGCATTTTGAGCGTGATGGCTCAAACATACCCCTATGACAAAGTGGAGTTGATAATTGTTCCAGTAGAAGGAGATATAGAAACCCTAAAAGTGCTAGGAAGCCTTCATGCTGGACATTTTCGCTTTCACACCGTTATTAGCGACAAAGCCAGCGTTGTTCACCAGTTAAACTTAGGCTTGAAAGAAGCCAAAGGCGCATACCTAACCGAAGCAGCGTCAGACGACTTCATGCTCCCCTGGAAGATCGCCAACGAAGTGCAAGTAAGCGAGAAGTCTAATGCCCTGCTCGTTTACAGCTTCTTCTTATATGGAGACGAAAACCTAACGCCCACTGGAGTTACGAATGTGCCGGAATTCAGCTACGAAGAACTCTTGCACAGGAACTTCATAAGCGACTGCTGCCTAGTCCGGCAAGAAGTCTATGACGAGTTGGGACCTTTTGATGAGAGCCTGGGCGTGTTGTGCATGTTTGACAAGTGGTTGCGCCTGGCCGAAAAGCATCCAGACCGCATAGTGAGGAACCCTATAGCAACATGGGTTTACCGCACGCACCAGGATCAGCTTCACAGTAAACGGTTGGAAACGGGCAATTTTGAAATGTACCGCAAGGTCATCACGGACAGTCTGAAGCGGATGGGCAGGCCAGTGCCAGAGAACATGCAGTTCAAAATCGTGCAAGCCTAAGTGAATGTTATCTTCGGTTTTATCTGCAACTTTCCCAACATGAACCTCTCTTTCATTTCCGCAACTATCCTACAGGAGGCTTTGCCATCTCCAAAGGGATTTGAACCCTTCAATTTCAATCTTAATGTAGTCACATTGGCTTTTTCCACAGCCTCAGCTATCAGTTCTGGTTCGGCTCCGACAAGCCTGTTGGCGCCAAGCCACACGGTTTCAGGCGATCCCGTGTGATACAGCAGTGTGACGCATGGAACCCGAAGGAAAAAGGCTTCTTTCTGCATTCCACCACTATCCGTTAAAACTGCTTTAGAGTGCTTCATGAGTTTGAGCATTTCAAAGTAACCTAGAGGCCTGACTGGCGTTATATTAAACACCTTCAAAAGAGGAGTCCAGAGACCAAGACCTTCAAGTGCTATTTTAGTCCGGGGATGAACTGGAAATATGACTTTTACGGGTAGGTTAATGATCGCCGAAACAATCTTTTTTAGGCGTTCTGGATCATCAACGTTTTCAGCTCTATGAAAAGTTAGAACTACGTAGTCTTCATCTTTGAGGCATGGAAAATTAACTGTTGCCCTCTCAACATCATGTGTATGACTTAGGAAAACATCAAGCATAGTGTCACTTGATCCAAACGCAACCTCGCCTAAGCCCTCACTCCTAAGGTTTACAAGGCAATTCTGAGTGGGAGCACAGAGCAGTTGCGAACAACGGTCAACTAGCACTCGGTTCACTTCTTCAGGCTCGCTCATATCATAAGTTCTGGCGCCAGACTCCACATGACAGACTGGAATGCGACTTTTCACTGCTGCCAAGGTTGCGCCTAATGTGGTGTTTCCATCTCCGAAAACCATCACAACATCGGGCTTCAACTTCGCTAAGACCGTTTCGAGCCTAGTCATGGTTAAGGCCGTTTGGACTGCGTGGCTTCCGCTTCCAACGTCTAAGTTGAAGGCTGGGTCTGGCAGGTCGAACTCGTTGAAAAATGTCTTTGACATGTCAAAGTCGTAGTGCTGGCCACTGTGGACTAGCTGCATCTCTATTTCTGGGTCGTGGTTGAGCAGGCTGATGATGGGTGAAGCCTTGATGATTTGGGGTCGGACGCCGACTACAGGCATAACCTTAATCATAAAGTCTTGAGGCTCTCCTTGATCCAGTCTCCCAGTTTCCGCTGGGGACTCCAATCCAGAAGCAACTTGGCTTTATCAATGTTTAGAACTAGGTTTTTGAGTTCGGCTGGCTTTCTGTCTGTTGAGTTCGCAATAATCGGCGTTAATTTTTGTCCACTCAGCCTTATGACGGTTTTAGCGAGGTCCCCAACTTGAACTCCGACTCCGGAGCCTACGTTGAAGGCTCCAGACATGTCTTTTTTCCAAGCCTTGATCGTGGCATCTATGGCATCTCCTATGTGGATGAAGTCTCTAGTGTTTTCGGTTGCTCCCTCATAAATTATGGGTGGAAGACCTTTGGCTACTCTTTCGATGAACCGTGTTAAGACCCTTCCGTACCATTCTCGGGGGCCGTAGACAATGCTGTACCGGAGACTCACGGTTTTGAGGCCGTACATTTTAGCGTAGGCGTCACAATATTTTTCTCCTGCAAGTTTTGACACGCCGTAAGGCCATTGAGGATCAAGCGGATGCCCTTCGTCTTGCGGAGTATACCAAGCCTCGCCATAAACTCCTGCACTACTGGCGTAGACAAGTTTCTCAATATCAGCTCGACGACAGGCTTCCAGAACGTTTACCGTTCCTAGGGCGTTGGTCAGCAAGTCATGTTCGGGGTCTTTTATTCCCTTCCACACTTCTCGTTCAGCCGCAAAGTGAAAAACGACATCAGTATGAGGCATAACTACCCTAGTCAGAGCTTCTTTGTTCAAGATGGTTCCTTTGATGAGCCTAAGATCCTTGACTGTCATGTGGTTGATCTTGTCAGTTCCATACCTTGAAAGGTTGTCGTAGATCACAACCTCGCAACCGTCAGCAAGTAAAGCATCAACCAAATGGGAGCCGATGAACCCTGCTCCTCCAGTAACTAGCGCCTTCAAGTTTTCTTTCCACTCTTTATTCTTCAAAGGATACTTCAGTAGGACAGAATTTACAGTTCGCTCTAAGAAGCTTGTTTCCCGCATATATGCTCATTTCAGATTCTCCTTAAAATTGGAGCTATAAACCATTGCCACAGGTAATAGGGGCAAGCACGGCAAACATGATGAATTGCGATTCCACCCGTGAAGTCGTGCTTCGTCAAAAACTCCATAACTCTCATTTCTGTTTCGCTTCCTATATTTTCTCCGCTTTTCTGATTAGATTCCAAGCATGTTTCTTCGTTTTTTGGTGTTTAAGGTAGTTCTTAACTTCGCACTCACAAATTAGACATTTCATAGTTGAGCTTTCCTCTCTTCTAAGAATTTCAAAAGAACATCAGCATGGCAAGGCTTATCCAATGGACACCAACAAGCCAAATCCTTACCCTTCAATGGATCAAGAAAATGCGGATTAAGTTTCAATTTTGTTTCTAGAAACTCTTCATAAATTTCAAGACATTCTTTCAAATCGCCATGAATGCCTACTTTTGCTGGATTTCCCCATTTGCTTGGTCTTCCAACATAAACCGTGTTAGGTGGCATCTTCCAGCCTTTTGCCCTCTTCCTTTGTATCCTTTTCATGGTTTGCTATATGGTTTCTACCTAAATTTAAGTGGTTATGGAATAATCTTCTAGAACAAACTTTTATTTGTCAACTGTGAATCTTATAGTGGTGAACTTGTTTGGGTATAAAACAGGAAGAAAAGCCAATTCCAGAACCGACGTTGCTTGACTTGTTCCAGGGCTTTTTCCATAGGCAAGATAAGCTTTTAGAGTATATGGCTGAAACGCAACGGCAGATGCTCATGCTGTTGAGAACGATAAGCGGGGTTCCCACTCTGCCGCCAGTTCCAGGCATGTCCATCGAGTTGACAGGCATCAGCAAAGAGGCGTTAGAGAGGCTTTTGCTGTCGCCTTGGCCCGTGATAGCTTATCCGCTTGGAAGAGTCAAAAAGAAGGGCACCAAAGCCAGCGTGAGCACAACGTACGTGACTGTCTGTGAGATCACGGTCACAGACGGAAAAGAGTTTCAACTGGCAAACTTCAGCCTGAGCGGCTACGGAGACGACATGTGGGTTAAGCTCGTGTGGCAAGATAAGGATTTGACGCCCGTGTTTTACGCGATGGAGCACTTGCCTTTTGACAAGTGGTTCCCGCCACACTACTACACGGATGAGGGAAAGCCCTTAATGGGAGACGGAAAAAGCAAGTTGCAGTTGCAAGTGCGTGCGGAAGACGGAACCATCACCGTGTGCGACGGCGAACTGGTCGGTGACGAGACTTAACTGGATGCCTAGCTTCGCCTTACGGGGTTTGGTTCTGCATCTTGGAGGACTAGGATTTGTCTAAACGTGTTGGGCTTAGGACTATGGGAAGCATAGGCGCAAAAGTTACGTGTAAAGTTGACGTTGTAGTACAAGAAAACAGTACGCCTAATGCGACGCATATGGTTACGATTAACGGAGTAAACTATCATAACGGAGACACGGCTGTTCTTGGGCTTGGTGATTACACTTTAACATGGGCGTCTGGGAACGGCGGAATATTCTCAAGCTGGGGTACTTCTGGAAAGCTTTCTGTTGCCGACCCAACCGCCGAGTCTACGACTCTCACAGTAACATGCGGGGGTATCCTTACTCTCAATATGGTTGCTTGTCCTGTAGCTGGCATTGAACAGATTACTAACGGCGATTTTGAAACAGGAGACTTCACAGGATGGGGAGGAATAAATCACACTCCACCTCCTCCACCACCCGAAACTGGCATATCAGTGCAGAAGAAGGGCGACTACTGGACTGGCATAGACGCATATGAAGGTACATATTACTGTGGTTCAAACTCTAATGGTGATTATGGTTCGCTAACACAGTCCTTTTCTAATCCGATACCCGTAGCTTGCTTCACTGAGTCACCAGTGTTTGAAATTCACGTACTTGGAGGCTACCTGATTTCCCCTCTTGGTGGAGGCAAAGTTTCCATAGACATCGAATATGACGATGCCACAATCACTACGGTAGATTGGGAAGCTTCGGAAGCGAATGCGGATACTTGGCAAACAATCAACCTTAAACCTTACCTGGAAAGCGGAAAAAAAGTTACATCAATAACTATAAGAATCAATTACAATTCAGGTACTTACGCTATGGTAGATGGTATCTCATGTGTCATCTAAGTGTGGTGGTGCCAGTTAAACATCCCCGCAATATGGAAGCCTTCATTCTCGGTAATACAGACTTGTTCAAAAACACCTTTTTAATAGTTGTTGATAGTGGCGGAGGAGAGCCTCTAAGTAAGATTGCGAAGACATATGTGAGGCAAGACCTGAAATTCTGGGAAGCCAGAAAACTCGGATATGCACATGTCGAAACGCCATACCTTCTAAACTTGGATTCTGACGTTATAGTTCCTTATGGATACATTACAGACGCATTAAATCTTCTTGAGACTAAGGCTGATGCTGTGAGTATTTTCTATGAAGATATTGTGCATTGTCAAGGTGCCTTAGAGTTTGGTGCTTCGGTTTGGAAGACTGAAGTTTTGAGAAGACTCTACGATTTCTCTATAGACGTGGTTTCAGACGGAAAAATCGTGAAGGTAGGCTCTCAAGCATATTCTACTCTGAACAACGGCTGGTGTGAATGTACTTATATGTTTAGAAAACTTAAATTAGTTGGCGGTAGGCTTGAAACTTTGCCTTTTCGTGCCAAGCATTTGAGATAGAAGTTTCTTACAGAAGACTCCTCCATCTAATTTTAAATATTACCACTTGTCCTATTCAAAGTTGACTTATAAGTGTAGAAAGGGGTGATTAACATGGTAAGTGAAGGAAGAGGGCGCCTGTTCAAGAGAAAAGACGGCAAATTCTTGATCTACCTGCCAAAAGACTTCGCTGAAGACAGCCAGTTCCCATTCAAAGATTTCAAAGAAGGAAAAACCACAGGTGTACCAGATTCCATCTATGTAAAAGTGCGTTTCGATGCTGGCGTAAAGAAGTTGCTCGTAGAAGAGTGGAAGGAGCCTCTAGAGAAACCTTAAAAAGGATATACCATTCTCAACCTAGAAAAGCAGAGAGGTGAAACAAGTGCTTCACGAAGAAGAACCGGAAGAGAAGAAAGATGAAGAAGAGGAAGAAGAAGAGTTCGAGTAGTCGCCTAGAAAACTTTAGAACCCACTTTTTCTTTTTTACAGAACCACAAATTTTATTGCTTTTAGACACTTAGAATACTCGTAGTGAACGGGCTTGGCAGACGACAAAGACGGTTTTGCGCTGGGCTTCATAGCTGGTTTGCTAGTCGGAATTTTCGTTGGCTTGCCAGTCGGATGGGTGATCGCTCAGGCTACGAAGCCTAAAGGCGAAGTTGTCACACTCGAGAGAGACGAAAGCGGCAGAATCTCGGCCATAGTGGAGAAGCAACTTTGAACCTGAAAGAACTCGTCGACCTGCTAGGGTTTCCCGTTGGAACGCTCATCTTTTTAGGCTACCAAGTTTACGTGTGGCGCCGGCTGAGAAGGATGAGCAAATGAGCAAGGCGTGGCAAGTGGCCCTCGAGATCCTCAAAGCTGAAGAGCAGGCTAGGCAACCCAAGCCTCAACCTGAAAAGCCAGAGCCGGCGCCGAAGCCTAAAACCGAAATCTACAGTTGGAAGGACAAGCTGGTTAAGGACCGCAAAGTCTTAGTCGACGAGAAAGGCTCTGGAAAACTTGTCAAATGCCGAATAGTCAGCCCCACGGACAGCTTCCACGTTTTAATGGTGATTGACGGCGAAACCTTGATAGACGATGACTACGAGGATCTCGAGGAGATGCTGGCCGCCTACCAGGAAGACAGCACTTACTACTTGCACTTGGAAGACAAAGCTTTCAAAGAGAGCCTGCTCGTAGCGGTGTCCGTAACCGAAGAAACAACTTTCACGCTGTTGTACGCGGAAGTGCTTTTAGACTCATGAACTGTGAAGAAGCCAGAAAGACATACGCTCTTCCCCTCGTAAAGGCTAGGCCTGACAAGCTGAAAGAAGCAATCGACCACATAAACTCGTGTTTTGAGTGCCAGAAACACTTTAGGTTAAAGCATAAGAAAATAAACTAGCCTTCTAGGAAAGCATCTCAACGGCGGGGACGGTGAGGATGGACGAGCCGTGTGAGTGTGAAGGTTGTGGTGGCGGTGACACCCATTCCCGTAGCTTCGACTTTGTAGGTTCCAGGGGCAGCGTCAACTGGAATGTCCCATGTGGCGGCATATTCGCCTTCCTCGTTTGTTTGCATGTCTCCTAATTCTATTGGTGTTGGCGCTTCTCCTGGCGGGATAATCTCTATGCTGATTGTCTTTCCAGACATGGGTTCGCCGTCTTCTTTTAGGGTTCCACTGATTTTCACGTCTTCGGTGTGGTCGTAGCTGGGTTGATCCGTCGCTACGGTCAGTTCAGGCACCACAACATGCTTCCTCAGCCTCTCAAAAATGATGAGAAGCAAAAGTATTATCACTAGAGCGAGTGCCAAGGCAACTTCGCCCAGGATAAACTCTCTAAGCCCATTCAACCTCAACATCCTCCAAACCACACTTATGCTTGAAACTTGACTTAAAACCTTTATGAAATTGGCTATTTCATGCGAATTCCCCGCAAAACTCTTATCTAGAGACGCTTACTAGAAATGTTAGAGGCGAAAGACTGTGGAGCGACCTCAAATCCTCTTGTTCCAGCCCGAGTTGCTGTATCCTTCATGGGTAGTCATCGACAACGGACACCCAACGGACAAGCAGACAAGCCTAAAAATCGTTGAGTACCTGTCCAAAAAGTTTCCGCCTGCCTACGCCGTCCGCAAGGAAGTGCCTCGAGGAGGAGAGCCAGATCCCCTAGACCTGTGGCTGAGTTGCATAATCGCCGTTGGCGGAGTCGGCGCGCAACCTTGGCTAATCAAGTATAATGCGCTGATGGACCCCCGCGTTGAAGAAGGCGATGGAACCGTAGACTTTGTAGAGCCAATGGCTTACCCAGTTAAACTCGTGAAGAAGGCGCCACAACCATACGTGAACGCCGCTGAAGGCGCCACGGAACGCTGCTTCATAATAAGTAGTTGGACGTGGCAGTGGGTGCCCTGGCTCAAAATCTTCCAGGTAAACGGCTACAGCGCGGAAGACACTGTTGAAGCCGGAGACGCTTTTTGCAGGGGAGAGACGCGGGGCATCTGGGTGAACGGAGTCAAAAAGGCTGACTGTTAAACTGCGACTTGAAAATTAACATTTTCGTGTCAAACGTGTTCTACGGGGATTTGACAGATGGGACAGAATTAATCTTAAGCCTTAAACTTGAACCTTTAACTTAAACCTTAAATTTAAACCTTAAATTTAAACCTTAAATTTAAACCTTAAACTTAAACTTAGAGGAAAGTGTCTAGGCGTTCAGGAACAGCCTCAAGCCTTTTCCGTGCCAATTCAACGTAAGAGGGATTCAGCTCTATTCCGATGAAGTTTCTGCCCAATTTTTTGGCAACGACAAGAGTTGTTCCGCTTCCACACATGGGGTCAAGAACCGTTCCGTTTGGGGGACAGCTTGAGAGAATTGGGTTAACACAAATGGCTTCTGGGTACACAGCGAAGTGGGCGCCTTTAAACGGTTTAGTGCAGACATTCCAGAAATCGCCTGGGTTCTTGCCAAGAGGATGATCGTGTCTCACAGTTTTTCCTGTATGGCCACCATGTGAAACACCTTTCATGGCTAGGAGTTGAAAGTGTCGAGGTTCATGAGGTGGATACGCCACAACATCTCCTGGGTTCTTTCCCTTTTCTGCATAATGCTTTCCCTCTTCAGAATCTAAACCGCCATAAGTATAATGTCCCCCGCTACCCTTTGGAATGAAATGTTTAAGGTTTGCTTTAACACGCTCAGAAACCATGTCGCCTGGATTCTTGCCTTTAGGATGACTTAAATCCATAGGTCTTGAAGGGTCTAAAGCTAAAAACTGTTCGTTCTGAAGCCTCATCCGATGTGGATTATTTCTGATGTATGGTTCTTTCTTGGTTTGAAAGGTGTCTCCGGGGTTATGACCTAACGGATGAAGCCTATTTGGAGGAGGTTTTCCCCTGTCTCCACCCCCCTTAATAGGAGTGTGCTCAAGCTTTCTAAACCCTTTAAGATCTCTTCCCTCAGCATATTGTGCTCTCTGTAACGATGATGTTTTATGTGGTTCTCTTATGATGTCAAGCTCGTAGTAATAGTCGAAGCCTCTCCACAATGGTTTCCAAATAAGATGTCTACTGCCTAACTCGTCAAAGGCGTATCTTTCCTCCTTCGGCGGACACTCACTTCTCAACGCATGAGTTTCAACGTGAAAGTAAACCTGCTTCGGTTTCTGGCTAAGCCATTCACCTGTCAGCTCGTTTCGCCAGAGCAATGCCTTCCCACTATTCTTGACAAAATGCAATATGGTTTCGCAGGTTTGCGTGAGCCGGTCTTTTTGGCTTCCTGGCATCGGGTTGCCCTTGTGCCAAACAATTCTTTCACGCAAAACCCAACCAACATCAATTAATGCGAAAGCTACGCGCCAAGGAACCCCCATCAAACACTTAGGGGGGTAAGGAGGTTGCTTTAAGCGATTCTTAGTATAAATATCATCGAATCCCTCTTTAATTCCCTTCCCAAACTGTCCGCTCCTCTTGTCTGTGTGTGTTGCGTATGTGTCGCCCATCACCATATACATGCTTCCAGTCTTCTTCAGAACCCGCTTAAGCTCTTGGCAAACCGTAACCATGTGAGAAACATATAACTGCCATGTGGGTTCTAAACCGAGCTGCCCCTTCCAAGCACCACACTTAACACAGAAGGCTGATGGAAATACTTGAGGTTCTCTGTCTTTATCAACTATAGGCCCTAGAATTGAATTGGGACCACGTTTAATTGCTGCGTCAGATTGAACCCTTGTTTTATCAATCCATTCATGCTCGCAGTTTTCATCGTCACCCCAAACTGTCTCCGTAGACTCTCCATAATTTCTTAAACCCCAGTACGGCGGCGAAAACATGATAAAGTCAATGCTTTCCTCTGGAAACTCACGCATAACCGCTAAACAGTCGCCTTCGACAATCTGGTTTAAGGGCAACATTTTCGCTATTCCTCACCAAAGGCTTCTCTACACGATTTAGCTAAGGCTTCCGAAAGAGGCAAAGGAATACGAGAACGCTTCCAAGAAATAAGAGGGTCAAAATGAACATCTCTGCTTATTTTTCCATCGGGTTCTGTCCTAACTTTCAATCCAAGGTTACTTTGTGAAAGAAGAAAAGGCGGAAAGTCACCCCAAATGTACCACGGTTTATGAATAACCTTAGGTTTACCGAGTAAAGGCTCAAAGTGTTTAACAGCGCCACGCACGTTCTCAATAGCCCAAAATTTTGGTTTAGCCTCTTTTATTATTCTATAACATTCTCGAACTAATTCCATTCCTTTTTCGGGGTTTCCTGGTCCTCTCTGTCCTTTCGCTACTCCCAAAAATAAAAGGCTACTAAACTCTGTGCATGGCGGACCTGCCACTACCACATCATAGACTCTGTTTGGATGAAAATTGCGAACATCTTCAAGGACAAGTTTATAGGGATAACCAACATCCACGATGTCTACACCCGTACAGTCGAAGCCTTCACGGTAGAAACCGATGCTCCAGAAGCCGAATCCGCAACATAAGT
>Ga0315282_10007315_pt1 | contig 18184 bp, 11 predicted proteins | sample YL17G07_20_MG_FD_203693 | JGI IMG/M metagenome (GOLD analysis project Ga0315282, IMG submission 203693) | Sediment microbial communities from Yellowstone Lake, YNP, Wyoming, USA - YL17G07_20 | ecosystem: Environmental > Aquatic > Freshwater > Lake > Sediment | place: USA: Wyoming | collected...
CAGACACAGAGACTGTGCTGCAGTACGTCAGAAATCAACGTCTACAACAAACCTCCCTCGATGATTTTCCAACTCAGGGGCTACCGGCCACATGAAGCCCCGCCATTTATGGCGGGGAGAACGTCACGATATCGAAATAGTTATATATTTAGATAAAATTACTAACAACAATAGATTAAATCAAAGATCTACTATTGGAAATGCTTAAAAATGGATTGATTATGTTGAGAAAACCGAAAATTTGTATTTTATCTGAATATGCTTATTCTTCATTTACTGGTCAAGGCATTACGGTCGGTGGCTCTGAATTGCAGATGAGTTTACTTGCCAAGCAGCTAGCTAAAAGATTATATGAAGTTTCCTTTGTAACATTCGAAAAATTTAATTTTTCAAGCAATTTAATTGAAGGTGTCAAGGTTTATAATGCTTTTTATAGTTTACAACGTGGCTATGCATATTTGCTCCCTCAAAACATATATAAATTAATAAAACTTTTAAATAAAATAGATACGGATATTTATATTAAAAAGGGTTACTCACCGTTAACAGGCATAATTGCTTTTTATACGCGGTTTAAAAATAAAAAATTTTTATTTATAGCATCCTCTGAGAAGAACGTAAGTAGTAATTTAGATATATCGGCTCATAGTAATTTGAAAAATATTTTTTATAGATATGGAGTTAAGAATTCTACAATGATTATATGTCAAACGAATCATCAAAAAAATTTACTGAAGCAAAAAATTGGCAGGGACGGTCAAATTATTAAAAATTTATATTCTCCGCCTAAAAATGTATATAAACAGAGTAAATCTTCAAATTTAAAAATTCTTTGGGTAGGGAGATTAACGGAAGGGAAGAGGGTAGAATTTTTTTTAAAATTAGCTAAAAATCTTCCCAATTATAATTTTTGGATGATTGTTGCCCCCGGAGAACCCGAATATTTCAAAAGGATCAAAGAGGCAGCCGATAAAATAAAAAATTTAGATTTCATCGGTTTTGTAGAGCACGATAAGATGGATGAATACTGTAGAAGGTCTTCAGTCCTAATTCATACATCAGCGTCTGAAGGTTTCCCAAACACGTTTCTTGAAGCATGGGGAAATTCCATTCCTGTGATTTCGCTAGGCTTTGATCCAGATGAAATAATTTGTAATCATGGATTAGGAATACACGTAGAGAATTTTGACGATTTAGTTAAAAACGTTGATATGCTTCTTAAAAATGATAGTTTGAGGAAAAAAATGGGTATGCAAGGTCGAAAATATGTAGAAAAGGAACATAATGTGAATAGAATCGTAAATGAATATGAAAAATTATTTAATGAAATTCAATTAATAAAGTAATTGAGTTTAAAAAGAGGATGTAGTTTTATGGTATCTATTTTCCCACGAAAATTTGTACATTCACTATATGAATGGATAAGGGGTTATAAGACTTCTGAGTGTTTAAATTTATTACGAAAAACTCAATGGTTTTCTGAAGAAGAAGTAAAGAAATTTCAATGGTCGAGACTTGAAAATCTTTTAAAACTTTCCTATAGAAGTGTACCTTTCTATAGGACTCTTCTCGATAGCATTGCGTTAGATGTAGAAAACGGTATATCTATAGACGAGTTTCGAAAAATTCCATTATTAAATAAAGAAATAATAGCTAAAAATAGAGAAAAACTGATTTCAACACATTATAAACCATCAGAAATAATGGTTGATACCACTAGTGGATCAACCGGAAAAAAGCTAGTTTTTTACAAAGAGAAAAAACGATTTAGGAGGAGTGATTATTTAAATGAAGCAGGATCCCTGAGAGGTTTAGAATGGTTAGAATTTGATCGATATGATAAACAGACATTTCTTTGGGGTCCTCAGATGAATCGTTCTGCAATAACTAGATTAAAAGATCGATTAATGAACTTTATAATCCCTACATTGTTTTTATCCTCTTATAATTTAAATCCAGCAATGATGAGCACTTATGCAAAAAAAATAATTTCATTTAATCCTAAAATTATTTTTGGTTACGCCTCTGCATTATTTTTGTTTGCAAATTATTTAGATGAAAAAAAAATAGAAATACTGGGAATAAAAGGCGTTGTAAGCTCTGCTGAAACTCTATATCAATTTCAAAGAGAAAAAATTGAAAAAGTTTTTCAATGTAGAGTTTTCGAAGTATATGGCAGTAGAGAATTTGGAACTATAGCGCAAGAATGTATGGCTCATCAAGGCTTGCATATTAGTGCAGAAAATGTTTTTGTTGAGATACTTGATGAAGAAGGGAATCCTTGTAAACCTGGTAAATTGGGGAAAATTATTATTACCGATTTGGATAATTACTGTTTTCCATTTATTCGATATGATATTGGAGACATTGGTATCTTTTCTGATAAAAAATGTGGGTGTGGTAGAGGATTACCTCTTTTAGAAAAGGTGGAGGGACGAACATTTGATGTAATTGTTGGAACAAATGGAAAATATTTTACTGGGACTTTTTGGACTATTCTTTTCAGAACATATGTGAAAGGAATAGAACAATTTCAAGTTATACAAGAAAATAATAGAGAACTAATTGTTAAATTAGTAATTGATGATTCTTTTACAGAAAATGAAAAGAAAAAATTATTGAAAGTTATTCATGAAAAATGTGGTGAAGATATGAATATTGCTATTCAATTGATGGATAAGATTCCTTTAACAGAATTTGGGAAGCATAGATTTGTGATATCTAAAATCTCGCCCTTTTTAACACACTACCAGCAAGAAAACACCATACTTTAGTTTGTAGGATATTCGTTTCATTTTTTTTCAAGACTTATTGGTTTACTCTTGGACAGGCGCACCCGCTTCGACGGGAGTTTGAAATACCTGTCCAGAAGCAAAAATTATGAATTTAGTTAACGGATGCCATAGTATAGGTCAGAATCTCCACCGCCTTAAATGATGCTCCAAGAAAAGATACAATATGTTTGGGGAAAAGAAGAATAAAAAGCTTTGTGAGGATATTTTGTATGAAATCGTTCAACGATATAACATTGGTATCATCGAACTGAGTGTGATGCCTGACCATATTCATGCAGTCGTGCAATTCCCACCAACGATAAGCGTCTCCCAAGCATTGCATTTGCTAAAGGGAGCATTCTCCTATGAACTATTCAAGCGACAACCCTTGTTACGTTATCGGTACTCACATGGAAGTTTCTGGAGTCCTGGAAATTCCTAATGTAGTGCTGGCGACAAAGACACAAAAATTGTGTTGGAATATGTTAGAAATCTACGACTACTATAATAAACTCTTTAAGATTATCCAAATCCAGACATGTGAAGTCCCCCTCGTTTATGATGGAGAACGGTCATTTATGTAGTGTCTAATTTTTTTAAAATTTTTATTACGTTGGAATTAACAGGTAAAGGCAAGAGGCTGGCAGACAAATATTCAGAATTAGAATAATTTTTCAATAACACACATTTATGACGAATTAGAGTATTATTTGATAGAGGGCGATAAATCATGTTGATAATTTCACCTTGTTTATAAAAAGAGATTCTCCATTTCTGGAGACTAGCATTCTTGACAAGCACAGGTATTCTGAAATAAACATAATCATCTCGATAGGGGAGGAGTGGTTTTAGATGTAAATTATTACTATTTGAAATTATAGTATATATATTTTCAATAATTTTTTGTCTACCTGCCATTAACCGTTCAAGGTTATGAAGTGTATGAATTCCAATCGTGGTTTCAAAATTGGTTAAATTTTGGAGATGATAAGGGGATGATGTCTCTCGGCGTTCATATAATTTAGTGGAATCTCGAGGAGTTGTATTTATTGAGGTTAATCTTTTTTTGAGTACTTTTGGAAGGTGTTTCATTGATCTATAATAAATGTATTCCGCCATAATATAGAATAAATTTGGTTTTGTCTGAGTTTTTTTTCGAATAGAATATGCTCTCCTAGCAAGTTTTTCATCATTAGTTATTATGGCTCCACCCCTAAATAATGGGAAGAAGAGTTTTGGAAAACTTAGAATTCCAAAATCACCAAAAGATCCCGCATATTTTCCCTTTATTTTTAATCCAAATGCTTGAGCCACATCTTCGATAATTAAAATATTTTTATCTTTTGAATAATTCATCAATTTTTTGATATCATCAGTAGGACAACCATAAAGATAATTGATAAGAAGTACCTTTGTATTCCGATTGACTTCATTTTCTAAAACATCTATATGTAATGATAAGTCTTTATTTATATCAACAAAAAGGGGAGTCAATCCTGTAGAAATTATAGTTTGAGGTACCATAGAACAAATAAGGTTTGGGACTATAACATTTCCCTCTGAAAGTTCAAAAGATTGTAGTGCAATCTGTAAAGCAATTCTTCCTGAACCGGTTACAATTGCATGCTCAGTCCCAAAAAAATTTTCAATTTCTTTCTCAAAGTCTTGTAACATAATGTAATATCATCTTTATGTATAAAGCCTTCATCCATGATATTTGGGGATAAGCTGCATATTAAGAAAACCTTAAAAACCCTATATATTTCGATATAAGTTATGAATATAAAATTATTGCTAACAAATAATTAATGCTGATGGTTTGAAAAAATGACTAATTATCACATTGAAGAATTAAATCATTCTAATGAAAATGATTGGGAGGAATTTAACAAAAAAACTCATGGCGGTAGCTTTTTCCATACTTTAAAATGGAAAAATATTATTGAAAATTCTTTTGACTGTAAATTACATTATTATTTGATTTATTTGAATGACAAAGTGATTGCAATATGCCCCTTTTGTGAAAATACTATTAAAGGATTTAGAGGATTAATACCATTATCCCATTCAGATTATCGACATTTACTACTAGGTAAACAAGATTTTAATCATTTAGAAGAAATAATAAAGAAAATCATCGAGATTTCAAGAAAGGATAAACATTCTTTTGTTATGATTACCACCATAGATCAAGAGGTAAAGGATTATCTCAAGAAATATAGTTCTCTTCCATATCCCTTCTTTCGTGGAACTGGAAATTTTGTCCTTAATTTGAAAGAAAATCCTCCTGAAAGAATTTGGCAGTATAATTTTAGATGGAAAACAAGAAATAGTATTAGAAAATTTGAAAAAAATGGATTTACAATTAGGGAAGCTACTTCAATTGATGATCTCAAATTTTTTTATAAGTATTATAAAATAAATCTTGAATATAAAAATAGGAACCCTTACCCTTTCTCTCATTTTGAGAGATTATGGAATACATATTCTTTAACTGAAATGCGAACAATATTATTGTGTAGAGATGAAAAAGTCCATGGAGGATTGTTAATTTTCATATACCCGCCATCGAAAACAATGTATCTAAGATATATAGCCATAGATCGAGATTTAGGAGCACGATATAAATTAGATGTTTATTTGTGTTGGGAAGGTATACGATTTGCTTCAAATATGAAATTTGATACAGTATGTTTTGGGGAGACTCCTAATGATCCTAATTATATAACTTACAAATACAAAAAAAGTTTCGGATGTTCTTACGAAAATATGTATTCCTATATCTTTCCTTTCTCGTTTGCTTTTAGAATGGGTTATAATGTGTATAAATATTTTAACTTTCCACAACAATTTAAAAAAATAAGAAATAAATATGTCTCTCGTTCGGAAACTAGTATTGATTAGATATGAAAAAAAAATAATTTTTTGATAATAATTAAGATATAGTATTTTTTCTAAAAAATAATTCACTTTCTTTTCTTCATACGATAGGAAAATGGAGAATTCTCCTCTTAATTTAATATCCTCCCAAAAACTATAATTAAAAAGAAAGTATTATTGGCCTATCATCAAGCATTAATGACACGATTTAATGATTCAGGTTCTTGTTTTTCGAAAAAAAATGGACTTACACTTAGAAAAAAATAAACAAGTTCCACTTATTAAAAATTTGAATTCTAAAAAATTTTCTGAAGTTTCTATCCGTTTTAATTGATACAAATTAGTGTTTTCGTTATTAAATCCACGTGTTATAGTGACTGCAGATTTATATCCGTATTCATTTAAATATCTAATAATATCTTCATTATATTTACCTGCTGGATAACAAAAATGGTTTATCTCATAGCCAACCATTTTTTCAATTTCAGCTTTGGAGTTTTTAATTTCTTCTTCAAATTCTTCTGATGATGATAAAGTTAGGAGATTAGGATGGTTCTTTGTATGAGATCCTACCTCGAGAATTTTCTTATCTAGACTTTGTATTTCTTTCCAATTAGCGATAATAAATTTCTTCGGAAAATTTGTTACTTTAATATTATTGAACTGTTTTAAATGATTAATTCTCTCTTTATTTGGAAGTGTTTTGAGTTTATTTTTTACATCTAGCATAGTATTTTGATATGATTTTTTATCATTCATTAAATAGACTAATTTTTCCCCTTCAAAAATAAATTCAAATTTTCCCTTTTTTGAATTCATTACAATCGTTTCAACATAATCTGTCCATAATAATTCCTCACTTCCAATTAATCCAGATACCAGATATAAACATCCTTTTGCATTAAATTCCTTCATGATGGGATATGCATTTGTAATAATATTTCGAAAGCCATCATCAAAGGTTAAAACCACTATTTTTCCCAATTTTCTTTTATTTTTATATGTGTCTATTAACTCAGACATTGTCATAAATATATACCCTTTTTGTTTTAAAAATCTTAATTGTTGCCGAAATTTTGATTTTTGAATGTGTCTTTCATCATAATCTACCAGATGGTTATAACTATCCTCACATATTCCATGATACCATAAAATTATACATTTATTCCTATTTAATTGTCTAAAAAATGAATTAATACCAAATATATCGAAAATTTTAATTAAAATAAATATTTTATTAAATATCATATTCTTTTTACCTTTTAACTTTATCGAATATATTTGAGGATATAAAGATTTTTTCGGTTGCGACTGGGAATACTGCATGGTCTGAAGCATCAGCGTAAGATCCGCAGATGAAAAGTCGCATCTCTTTTTTCTCCTATCAATCTATATCTGTTTTTTGTCGCGTGTGGTAAGCATTCGCCTGTTCTATAACAACGCGACAGGAGATCAAAACATATAAAAATTAATAGTGGCGGATGCTATAAAAAGCTAGCGCATGATACACGAAACAACTGGGTTACTATAGAGTTCAAGATTAAAGGGAAAAATAATTGAAATGGTAAGACATACTGTTATAATAATATGAATGTCGATTCTAACCTGCTGAACGAGATTCTTTTAGAAAATTCGTCGAAGACTAAATTGATTGGGGAAGCACAAAAAGTAAAGCTATCTATAATTATTTTTATTTGGAGTGCGTTATTATTTTTCGTTAATTTACTATTTCACTTTTCTCAAGAATTTTCTATCATATTTTTTTGGTTATCAACCCTTTTAATGGTTGGTATCGTTATTTACCAGATTTTTTTCTTAAAAAATAATACTTTCGTTCTTTTTGAAATTTTTATAATTTATCTTTTTTTGCATCTGGTATATCAAATAGGGTATTATGGATTACGTGGAAGTGATTCGTATGTCGATTATAACCTTTTTAAAACTATTTTATATACGAATCATCTGAATATAACGCAAGGTGTTAATGGATGGCCAATGATTCATCTTCTTTCTAGTGGATTTTCAATAATCACAAAAATAGATCCTTTACTCGTAGCGAAATATATTCCTTCTTTTATTACATCAATTATAGTTCTACCGATTTATTTATTGTCATATGCAATATATAAAGATAAAAAGATAGCATTATTGTCATGTCTTTTTTTTGGTTTTATTCCTCAATTCATGAATTTTGATGCACTTTTTGTAAGAGAAACTTTTGGAATATTTATTATGATTTTATTTGTTTATATTGTCTATGTGGCTAAAAGAAAAAATGATATTCGTTATATTGGTTTATTGTTAATATTAATCCCCATTCTTGTATTTTCTCACCACTTTACCGGTTTGGTGCTATTAATTTTTCTAGGTGGATATTTTGTTTTCTCTTTGGGTGTTCCCTATTTCTATCGCATATTATTCAAAAAAAAGATAGAATTTTCTGGTCTAATTGATATTAAGATAATAACGTTAATCGTTTTTATATCTATAATAACCTATTGGTTTTATATTAAAGGAGGTGATTGGGCTAATGCGTTCATTTTAGGTAATATTGAAAATATTATTAATCCGTCGTCCAATTCCTCTGCATATTCGCAAGGAGTAGGAATAGGAACTCCTATAGTCACTTTAAAAGGCAATATAATTTATTATGGTTTTTTATTCTTTCATTTTCTATTTTCGTTAATCCTATTAATATATTTAATTATTAAAAAAAATATTGAAAAAATAGAGGATATCTCTTTTTCGGCAGTATTCTATTTTTGTCTGGGTTATGGTTATTTAGTGCTATATACTATAAATTCAAACATAAATCCAGATCGACTATTATCATTTGGGTGGATATGTGGTACAATCCCTCTGATTGGATTATTCATTAATATCAGAAAAAAAATTTTGAAAAAAATCTTCTTCGTCATTTGTATTTCATTTATTGTATTTAACTTATACAATATTGATACCAACTATATTACCGGTAATACGGCATCTATGAGTAATATTACGACAGAAAAAGAATATTTGATTGCAAAAAAAATTAATTTTCCCCCAAATTACTATGGGTATCCCAGCGTAGTTGCTGTTATTTATGATGTACAAGGGATTCCTCAATCAGCAGGAAAATCATCTGATAATATCCAAGATTTTCGCCACTCTTCTACATTGGCAGTGATAAATGATTTACCTTTATTAAATAGTTTAGAGAATTTAAAAATAAAATCGAAAGAACAATATGATAAAATTAATGAGATTTTATCTTATAAAAATACTAAAGATATAGATAAAATATATGACCTTGGTAACATCTACGTATTACGAGGAGGGGGATGAATGCGTATTGCTATTATTTCTCCAAACATATATCCCTGTTCTAGCGGTGGTGTAGAGATATTTAACTATTACCTTGTGAAAGAGCTAGCTGCTCGAGGACACAAAATATGGGTTTTTACTTGGCTTAACCATGATTGGAAAAATGATAATATTATTAATGTAAAATTATCGAAAAGGTTATTATTGTTAGTCACTCCATCTATTACGTTTCATATTCTTTTAATCCTTAAAAAATTGAAACAAGAAATCGATGTAATACATGTCCCTTATACAAGTAATACACATCTGGTTTATCCATTAAATCTTGCAAAAAAATTTTATAACATACCATACGTTGTCTCTATACATGGTGGAGGGATGTATAAATGGAAACCAAAAATTATCCATAAACTCTTTTTCGATAATGCTAGTGATATCATAGCGGTTTCAGAAATCATTAAAAACGAATATGAGAAACGTACCCGCAGAAAAATTAAGATAATTCTTCCCTTGATTCCATTTTCGGAATCGAAATTTCTAAAAAACGATTTAAAAAATAAATATAGATTTAATAGTAACGATATGATTATTCTTACCCTTGGTACAATTAAAAAAATTAAAGGAAGTGATGTTTTACTTGATGCATTTTTTAATTTAGGAAAAGAATATATTAAAGCAAAAAATCTTAAACTTCTTTATGTAGGGGACGGGATTATGAGAAATGAGTTGGAGAAAAAGATCAATCAACAATGCTTTAATGAATACGTGAAGTTTTTGGGAGAAATTCCTTATGAAAAAGTACCTGAGATTTATAAATTGGCTGATATCTACGTCATACCTTCTTTATTCGAAGGAACACCAAAATCGTTACTTGAGGCTATGTTCAATGGTTTACCCAGTATTGGATCGGATACTAATGGTATTAATAACGTCATAGCGGACAAATCAAATGGATTACTTTTTAAGGTCGCTGATAAAATAGATTTATCTTTAAAACTCAAAAAGATAATTGATAATGAAAGCTTACGAGACACTTTAGGTAAAAATGCATTGAACTTTTCAAGGGAGAAATATAAGTTTGAAAAAACAGTCGCTGAATTTATTGAAATATACAAAAGTATCTCAAAGAAAAACAAAATTTCAACATAATACGTTTTTCTGGAAGTTCATATGAGAAAAAAAATTTATGTTCCAGTGATAATGCATCACACTATCGGATGCCCCAATAAACAATGGAAAAGATTTCATCTTACTTGTCCATATAGAGTATTTGAAAGTCAATTAAAATGGATGAAAAATAAGAATTTTCATACCATATCTTTAAAGCAATTATATGATTATATGAATGAAGGAATAAATATTCCTAAGAATTCAGTTGTTCTTACATTTGATGATGGATATTTGGATAATTGGGTATTTGCTTATCCTTTATTAAAAAAATATGGATTTATGGGAACAATTTATGTAAATCCTGAATTCGTTGATATAAGAAATATATGTAGAAAAACCTTACAAGATATTTGGGATAAAGAGATTGAAATGGATCAATTGGAAACTATAGGTTTCTTATCGTGGCCTGAAATGAGAGAAATGGTAAAAGAAGGAGTGATGGATATTCAATCTCATGCAATGACCCATAATGTGTATTTTAAAAATAATACAATTGTTGACTTTCGTCACCCAGGAGATTCATACATCTGGATGACTTGGAATAACAATCCCAATAAAAAGCCTTATTTACAAGCAGATAACCCGGAATTGATAAGTTATGGTGAACCGATTTATGAATATGGACCCGCCTTAGAGGTTAACCGCTATTTTCCGGATGAGAATTTATCAAAATATCTAATAACTTATGTAAAAGAGATAGGTGTTAAGAATTTCTTTTTATATCCTGATTGGAAAAAAAGACTTCTCGAAATTACTGAATCCTACAAAAAGGAGAATATATTAAATGATAAATTCGAGACAGAGGAAGAATACTTAAAAAGAATAAGGTATGAATTAAAAGAATCGAAAGAAATAATTGAAAAAAGATTGAATATTGGCGTGAATTTTCTTTGTTGGCCTAATGGAGGTGCAACTAAAAAAGCTGTTGAAATCTCCAAAGAAGTTGGTTATATTTCTTCTACAATGGCTAGAGATATAAGAAATGATGTACGACGGGAAATAAAAAATACCTTTGGAGATGATCCCTCACGAATAACGAGAATAGGATCAGGACTTTCTTGGGACCAATATAAAAATGGATTACTCTTTATTTTATCACTTTATACTTTTCAAGAGAGAAAAATTATCGCCCCAATAAGTAAAGTGATATTAGGAGGAATACAAAAATTATATAAAATAACATCTTTTTTGCATAGGTAATATTACTATGTCAATTTATCCATATATATATCAAACGTATTGGAGTTTTTCTTGTTGGAGACATAACGATAAAGCCCCATATTATCTAAAACAGTTAAGAAAATCACAATTTTGGTCAAGAGAAGAAATCGAGAAACAACAATTAAAAAAACTTAAGAAATTAATTACTCATGCTTACAAAACTGTTCCTTATTATAAAAAAGTAATGACGGAGAATCATCTCCATCCTTCAGATATTACTGATTTTAAAGATTTTCAACAAATTCCGATATTAAACAAAAATCAGATACGACAAAATCTTGAACAACTTATTTCAGTGGATGTTAATAGAGAAAACCTTAGAAAAGATTCCACAAGTGGTTCAACCTCGGAACCGATAACAATATATAAAGATAAAAATTATTCAGAATTTGCTAAAGCGGATAGATACAGAAGCTATGAATTTTCTGGGTATAAACTAGGAAATAAAATCGCGGATTTATGGGGCGCTCATAGAGATGTTCCAAAAATGACTTTTCTAACCCAATTAAAACAAAAAATGAGTCGAACTTTATTTATAAATACCTTTAATATTTGTAAGAAAGATATGGAAAAAATTGTAAAACAATTGGAAACTTTTAAACCAGATTATATATTGGGATATGCATCTTCTCTTTATTTTTTCGCTAAATTTTTGGATAAAAATAATATTACAAACATACTTCCTAAATCTATTATTTCAACTGCTGAAACCCTATATAATGATCAAAGGAAGCTAATTAGTAAATCATTTTCCGCACCTGTTTTTAATCACTATGGATGCAGAGAAGTTGGTGCAATTGCTTGTGAATGCAACCATCATAATGGCTTACATATCTTAGCAGAAAACCAGTACGTGGAAATAATTGATAGATCTGGAGAAAATTGTGATACTGAGAAAATAGGCAAAATAATTGTAACAAATTTAAATAATTATTCTTTCCCTTTAATCAGATATGAGATAGGAGATATGGCAAGAAAATCAAAAATTAATCAATGCAATTGTCAGAGAGGTCTTCCATTGCTTGACGAAATGAACGGAAGAACCATTGATAATTTTATATTTCCAGGTGATAAAATAATCCATGGTGGATATTTTTATGAATTATTTTTTAACTCAAAAGGAGTAAAACATTTTCAAATATTTCAAGAAGAAATTGATAAACTATTAATAAAAATTGTTAAATCTGAAGAATTTAATGAAAATGAAATAAACCAAATAATTGAAATAATAAAAAAAGATCTTGGAGAAGATATTGAAATTAAAGTAAATTATGTTGGAGAAATAGATAGAACTCCAACTGGAAAACTTCGAGTCACTGTATCCAAAATTTTTGAGGACTATTATGATTTGTGATTATCGTTAATGAATCTATCTGTTCATAAAATAAGATATGGTTGAAAAATGAATTCAAATTACTGGATATTAAATCTTTAAAGAATATTATATATTGCTTTGTTGCAATAAATCTCCAGCAATTATTTCAAAAATTATAAAAGAGTAAAAAATGAATGGATCAGATTAGAATACCAATCTGATTTTAATGTTATACTCTTTGTAAATCATTCTTTTACAAAAAAGAAGATTTTATTTCATTCCTTTATCAATGACATTGGTGATTATGATATTTCTCAAATTTCTGCATAATTAAGCTGTATTGATAAACGCCTCTGATCGATTACTATAAACTTCATTAGTCACCCAATCATATATTCTTAAGATTGCGAATTCGTTTGAATAACTAAAGTCAATCTAAAAAATTTGATTTCGATCTTCTTTTCAAAAGGATAAGAAATATTGAAAATGAGTCCCCCTTCCACGCAATAAATTGCGTGGCTTTCCCCCAGGGGAAGAAAACGCCTAAAGGCGTTTTAACAACCCGGTTACGGGCGATTCATCCCCACGCTAAAGCATGGGGATTTCTCGCTTACTAATCTTAAATAAATTTTCGAAAAAAGTTTAGTTTTAAACCTAATTTTTTCATAAATACTCTAAGAATGATTTTATCGTTGATATCTAAAGAATGAGTAATCAATAAAGATCCGATATATACACATAAAAGGACTAATCCTAATAATATCATTGAAACTGGAAAATATAAATAACTTACAATATAACTCTTTAAAAAATAAATTAGTCCAAGAAGTAAAAATCCTATCAATATAATTTTATAATAGTCTTTGGTAAACGGTTGCATTTTAGTGGCTTTATATACAAAAGCAACAAATAAAATAGTTCTAATTGAATAAGCAGAACAATTTCCAATAGCTGCGCCAATTATCCCAAATCTTGGTATCAATGTGATATTAAAAATAACGTTACATAATCCAGGAACAACTTCACATAATAAGTTCAGTTTTGTACGACCACTGCCAACCAATATACTCCCAGTAAACCCAGTAAGATTTCCTAATGATGTCCCAATTGCTAAAATTATAAACGCCAAATATCCTATTGAATAATTAGCCCCATATAGAAGGGTAATAATTTCTTTTGAGAATAATAAGATATACAATAACATTGGAAAGACTATTAAAAACATCCATTTTGATGCAGATTTGAAGATTGAATTTAAAACTGTCATTTCCCCTTTTCCAAATAGGCCTGAAACAACCGGTAGAAAAATATATGCAAAAGCGGTCGAGATAATATTCAAAAGTGAAGCAATGGTTAATGCAGCTGCATAGATACCAACATCTTGAGTGTTTAGATAATATCCTATAAGTATAACATCTGTTTTTGAAATCAACAGGGACACGATAGCTGTTATACCAAGTGGCCATGTGAAAGATAACAGTTTATTTCCAATAGGAATTTTATTATAGTCTGAATAATCTTGAAATATTTTTTTTCTAATTATGTAATAAGCTACAAAAAACGTAAATATTATGGCTCCTAAATAAGCAAAAATGGCTCCGAACAATCGGTAGCCTATTAGAAATAATAGAATGAAAATCGTAAGTTTTACTGCATTGTTTCCAACTTGGTAAATAATTACTTGATATTTTACTTCTTTAAACCCTCTTATAATTGCACTTAAAGTATCTGTTAGAGCGAGAAATGGAAGTCCAATAGCCAAACATCTCAATACAATACCAAGATTGCTTTGATGAAAGATATTAGTTGCTAACCATGGAGAAATTAAGAAAAGTATTAATCCAATTGTTAGACTCGTACATAAAACGAATTTCATGCTAAAACGAATAGTACTTTTTACAGCATCTTTCTCACGTTTTCTTAGATGAAAAGGAATAAAACGAGGAAGTGATCCAATTAATCCAAAAAGTGCGATTGTTTCTAAAATACTAATGATTGAAAGAGCAAGGTTATATTGTCCATATAATTCAATCCCTAAAAATCTTCCACATAAAATACTAAAAAAAAGTCCGATAACGTTTCCGATTATCATCCCAATAAATATTATAGCTCCACCTTTTGCGATGGTCTTTAATGACTCTTCTAAATCATTAGACATATTTATCTGGGCCTTAATATTCCTATTTGGGTTTTTGTTTAATAATGGAAGCGTAAGGAGGTAAACATGAAACCCTATATACGTATATCTAAAAAATTCTCGATAAAACGGCATTTTCCTGAGAACATTTAATAATATCATCATTTTTCAACTTGAAACATTTGTTTTAAAAAAATAATTTACAAACCATTTTCTTTAAAAATACTAAAATAACCGGTGAGTATAATTTTATTAAGCCAATAAAAAATAATAACGAAAATCTGTTTTAAATATATCTTTTGATATTTATTAGAGTAATTATCGAGGAAAGTTCAGAAAGAACATAATCATTATTAATCCAAAGTGTAATTAACCTCCACATTCGCATGGGATATTTCATAATCATTTTGGCTCTGAGCAGAAAAAAATAATAAGCAGTTATGTATTCTAATTCGAAAATGAAAATTTCATATAAAAATATTCCTATTGACATTGTTCTATGTATGATATGGAGTATTCTATTAGTCCCGATTTCATTGCTTAATATAGACGGATCCATTAGGATCATACTAGGCATTCCATTCGTTCTTTTCATACCTGGATACATATTAATTTTTGCATTGTTTCCTACTTGGAAAACAGACCGCGGAATAGGAGTAATAGAAAGAATTGGATTGAGCTTTGGTTTGTCTATAGCTATTATTCCCCTTATTTGTTTAATTTTGAACTACACGTCCTGGGGAATACAATTGGAATCTGTATTGTTCTCTATTTTTATTTTTATAAATAGTGCTGGATTTATCGCTTTTTATCGATGGACGAGGATTAGTCCAGATAAAAGATTTACGATATCATTTAATCTATCTCTCCTAAAATCACAAAATAAACCTGATTATGCACTCAATATTTTAATAATTTTATCAGTAGTAATTGCTTGTGCATTACCAATTTATATAATATATACACCAAAAACTGGAGAAAAATTCACAGAATTCTACCTAGTAGGTTTAGATGATAATTCAGAAAAATACTCAAAAAATTTAACCAATGGAGTTACTACTACAAGAATTATAGAAATCGTAAACCACGAATATCAAACTGTAAACTATACTATTGAAATATGGCTGATCAATTACATTCAGATTTATAATGAGTCAGTCAATGAAATTCAATATGTTAGAAATAATATGTGGTTTATGGATAAAATCAACAATGCTACTGTAAACCATACTAATATAAACATTGGTATGAAAGAACCATTGCCATGGAGATACAATTATTCTTTTAATATTACCAGAATCGGTTCATTTAGACTCACTTTCTTATTGTATAAAACGCCGACAAATGAATATGTTAAAGATAAGGATTACATAAACATAGGGGAACAAAGAATTAATAGTGCATACAGAGAAATTCATCAATGGGTTAATGTTATTTATCACACTTCGCCGAAAGCTAATTTCACCTTCTCTCCTGACAAACCTATTTCAAACAATGAAATCTATTTCACCAGTAACTCTACTAGTCCTGAAAGTAGAACTATTCGATGGGAATGGGATTTTGGAGATAATACTACCAGCTTTGGTGAAATAATCGGTTTAGGATTTAATGGAATTGATGATTATGTTGATTGCGGAAATGATTCAAGCCTCCAACCCATTAATGGAACAATCGAAGCATGGATTTATCCGATAGAATTAAACGGAATAAAGACTATTTTCACAAGTGCGGGTGATTTTGAATTCAGACATCCACGTCTTCGTCTCGAAGGTAATACATTGACGTTCATGCTTACAAATAATGGAGGTTGGGACTATCATGATTATAAGGCAAATTTTCAACCATACACATGGTATCATATAGCGGTAACATGGGATGGTGCAAATGTATCATTTTATGTGGACGGTTCGCTAAAAGTCGCTCAGAGGCAGGGTTTGACTCCTGCAGGAAACAATGCTCATAAAAGAATAGGAGGTTATATTCCTCCAATGTCTCCGGAAGCTTTTAATGGTTCTATAAAAGACATGAAAATTTATAACCGATCATTAAATAGTACGGAAATTCAGAATAACTATAATGGGAATGTTATAACTAACGGTCTTGTTAGTTGGTGGAAATTGAATGATAAAGAAAATATCGCTTATGATACCATGGGACGTAATAATGGAACCATCTATGGAACCTACAAGATAAATCAAGCCATACATAAATATAGTCATCCTGGTACTTATGAAGTAAAACACACCATCACAAATGAATATGGTCAGATTAACTCATGTTTGAAAATTATCGTTATTACCTGATTAAGGATACCTGATTCCTGGCTTTTCTCATCTAAACCACATGTACCAGCATAAGAAATGTAGACCCAGTAGTTCGGCAAGTGAAAATTTAAATGTGTATATGAGGTGAACGCATTTGGGTAAATGGGATGCGCTCAACAACATATACACGGAAAGCAATAGATAAGCTCCTTAAAAATTCTCTCAAAAACAATTTCATAGATTCCCTGCCGCTATCAATGGCAGGGAACTGCACCTACACTAAAGAAGATATCCTGAACACTGTGTTGTTTGCTGTTGCCAATGGCACCTATGTTGAATACGCTACAGAACATCTCCAGGTAAAAAAGGATGATGTTTCCTCCAGTGATACGGTGTTCTATCATCTGAACAAGCTTACCAGCAAGACTGTATTTTCCACCTTCCAACAGATGAACACTCACCTCCTAGCTCACGCACGTCATCAGGGTGTTTTCAAACACCCGATCCAATGCGGGTTGGATATCCATAAGATCCCCTGGTATGGTCATACTCGGGATATCCATGTGCTTGGAATGGAACGCGTACGGGGAACCAACTTTGGTCATGGTTATGCAAGCATTGAATGCGTCAACACCCGAGAGCGGTTCACCCTTGCAGCATTACCATTGACGCAGTTCACCAGCAAACAACAGATACTCATCTATTTAGTCCAAGAAGCAAGAACACATCTTTGCATGAGCCTTCTATTCCTAGATAAAGAGTTCTTCGATGTTGAATCCCTCAGCTCGCTTCTGAATCTACCTGTTTGTTTTGTGATGCCAGCAGATCATAATACCGCGGTGAAAAAGATTATTCTCTCGGCTCATAGCCAGAGTCAACCTATCCCTAGAAGAGAAGAATGTGCGTTGATCACCAGGTATACGATGGTCAAAGAGAAACAATCAGTCACCGCTACGTTGGTGGTGATTCTGTATCCACCACGGAGATCTGGGGGACATTGGGAGGAATTTGCCTATGTTACCAATATACCGGTAACGTTGGATAATGCCTTGGTGTTAGCTGAGAGTTATCGGAGCAGATGGGGTATTGAAACCGGGTATCGCGTGAAAGAAGAAGT
>Ga0315282_10007316_pt1 | contig 18184 bp, 18 predicted proteins | sample YL17G07_20_MG_FD_203693 | JGI IMG/M metagenome (GOLD analysis project Ga0315282, IMG submission 203693) | Sediment microbial communities from Yellowstone Lake, YNP, Wyoming, USA - YL17G07_20 | ecosystem: Environmental > Aquatic > Freshwater > Lake > Sediment | place: USA: Wyoming | collected...
ATCGTCCCGCGGAACTGGGACTCCGCTTTGACAAGATCGTTTTGCCGGACGGCCAAGCTGAGCCGCTGGCAGGTGTCCTGGCAGAACTGGACAAGTCCGGTACACTCGATATGCACCTCGATACGGAGGGCCATTTGACCGGCGGACGCGCTCTTTCCTGGAAAACGTTTGTGGGCGGGGTTGGACTGGGAAGCTTTGGCGCCATCAAAGCCGTGGCCTCCGGCGCGGCCGCCGCTTCCATGGGCCTCTCCCTCGCGGATGTTGCGGCCATCGGTTACGAGATCCTCTGGCCGAAAGGGCGCGAGGTCAATCTGCCCCCCGAGACTCGTTGCCTCATACGCCTGAACTACCCGCTCACGGTTCGTGTTTCCGGATAACCTGACAGCCCCTGGCCCAAGCCGAACCATCCCAGTTTGAGGAGTGCGGGAGTATCGCTTAGGTCCAAGCCCCCAATTCAGGATGTTGAATCGCCCTCTGCATCTCGTACTGAATAGTCCTGCCACTTCGCGACCTGCCATCCTGGAAGGCCGGTGGGCAGGGGACGAGAACTGCCAGACTTGGCTGGCCGCCCACCCGGTCAGCGTGCTGGAAGGGGGCCTCGAGGCGTTCCAAGGGCTTGTTCCCTGGATTACGAAGCACGCACAAAAGCATCCCACGGGCGCCGCGATTGGTTTCCTTTCCTATGAGCTGGGGCGTCACTTCGAGCCTGTCCCGCTTGTCGTGGACGGGTCCCTACCGGATGTTTCCTTCGCCTATTATCCATTCCTTCAAGCGCTGCCCTTTGCGGAAACCCTGCGGCAGGAAGATCCCTCGGCCGGAAACGCCACATTCACGGCCAACTTTGATCGGGTCTCTTACCGGAATGCCCTCGCAAAGATCAAGGCGTACATTGCCGCCGGTGACATTTACCAGGCGAACCTGACGCAGCAATTCACGGTGAATCTCGACGAAACCAGCGCGGAGCGAATCTTCGAACGAGTCCGCCGCAGCTTCGCGCCGTTTCGCGCTTTTCTGAAAAGTCCGGCTCGAACCATCATCAGTAACTCCCCGGAGAGGTTTTTTCGAGTTTCAGGCGACCGGATCCTCGCCAGCCCGGTCAAGGGCACGATTGCCCGCCGGGGTGCTGAGGGGGAAAGAGCGAGATCGAAGTTGCTCGCCAGCACCAAAGACCGGTGCGAGAATGTGATGATTGTGGACCTTTTACGGAACGACTTGGGTCGTATCTGCAATTATAATAGTATCCGGGTGCGGCTCTGGGAGACGGAGCCTCTACCGCACCTTTTGCACCTGGTTTCTCACGTCGAGGGTACGCTTCAACCAGGAGTCGGACTTTGCGAAATCCTGAGGGCGTTGTTTCCTTGCGGCTCGATCACCGGCGCGCCGAAGATCCGGGCGATGCAAATCCTCGCGGAGATCGAACAGGTTCCGCGAGGCGTCTCCATGGGCGCACTGGGCCTCATTCGCGGCCTTCCCGCGTCGGACCATTGTACAATGGATTTCAGCGTGGCGATTCGCACCATGTGTGTTACAGACGACCGGGCGGTGTTCAATGTGGGGGGAGGCATCGTAGCTGACTCGCAGGCCGAGGATGAATACGCGGAACTGATGCTCAAGGCCCAACCGCTACTGGAAGCTCTGGCCTGATGACCGAAATAACAGGGTTAGGGATTAGGGGTTAGGAGCCAGCAGGACTCTGAGAAGCTCTGTTGAGTATTGTCATTCCGAGCGAAGCGAGGACGCTCGCTCTGGAGACGAATCTATGGACGGCTTGATCTTTCATAATGACCGCATCATTCCCCTGCCAGAAGCGCATCTCTCACCGGGTCAAATGGGATTGCTGATGGGCTGGGGGGTGTTCACTACTTTACGAATCTACGAAGGGAGGCCCTTCGCTTTCGACAGCCATTGGGCCCGCATGTCGCGCGACGCGGAGCGGTTGGGGATGAACCTTTGCCATGACCGGGAGGCCGTTCGCCGAGCAGTTTGCAAGCTGGCAGAGGCCAATGGTCGGCCAGAAGGCATGGCGCGGGTATCGTTCGTGAAAAACCACGGAGGACTTTGGGGGCAAGCGAGCAACCGTCCCGAGTCGGACCTGCTGATCTTCACGCGGGAACTGGTTCAGTGGCCGGCGATCCATCGCCTCAAGCTTCAACCACACGCCATTTACTCAGCGACGCGCCTGGCGGGAGCCAAGATGTTGTCTTGGGCTCAGAACGCGGCACTTCTGGAGCAGGCCCATGCGGAGGGATTTGACGACGTGTTACTCCTCAACGAGAGTGGCCAGATTGCGGAGTGTACATCGGCCAATTTCTTCCTCGTTCGCGGGGGCAAAGTTGTGACCCCGCCGCTTTCTACGGGTTGCCTACCCGGTGTCACCCGCAGTGTTTTGCGTGAGGTTGTGCCTCAGGCGGGTTTCGAGCTCCTCGAAGAGAACTTGACTCCGGAGGACCTCTCCTCGGCAGCCGAAGTCTTCATCACCTCCACCACCCGTGAAGTCGCCGCCGTGGGAAGCATCGACTCGCAGTGGCACTACCACGCCCCGGGAAAGACTACCATGGCGATCGAGCAGTCCTTTAACGATTATGTCAAATCGCACTTGGCTTGAACCTGCCGATAATCAGTGAGAAGATTGAGCAAGATGCTAATAGTGGTATGTGGTTGGCGGTATGTAGTCGTCGGGGCGGAGGCTTTTTCGTGGTTGTGATCTACTACCTGCCCTCCACGTCGGTCACGCAATGACCCGACCGCAGGCTGAGCACGACGTGCTAAGTGCGATCCCCTCCCCTTCCGTGGGCCTGGGGTTGGGACTGTGCGTCAGTCTGACGATTTTCCTTATTTTCGCCGCTTACACGATCCACGAAATTCGCTGGCTGGAAGATTTTCAGGTAAACGTAGTGCAGAAGAACCGCAAAGCTTCCCTCCAGCTCCTGCGGTTGCAGGATGACACCTACCAGCTTGCCGTATCCCTTCGTGACATGACGCTGCCCGAGAGCCGCTACCCCATCTTTTACTGGAAGGGCGAATTCACGCGAGTGCGACAGGACATGGATGAAGCCCTGCGCCTGGAGGGAGAGTATGCCGCCAGCACTGCCGCCGGGGACGAAAAGCGCCGGCAGTTAAGCAACGTGCTAGACGACTTTTGGCTCAGCGCCGATGAAGCTTTCCAATTGGCCGACCAGGGCCACGAGGCCACGGCACGATACATGATCCGGTCCCAGCTCGAGAATAAGCGGGAGAGCATCTCCGCCATCGTCTCGCGCTTGTTGGCGCTCAACGATCAGGCCCAAAGCGAGGCCGGCCAGCGAGTCAGCCAGGTCTACGGCAAGGTCAAGCGGGACATTCTTGTGCTGATCGGCGTCCTTTTCCTGGTGGCGCTGGGCGCGGGGATCTACACTCTTCAAGCCAATCGGAAGACGTTCGATCGCTTGCACAACCTCGCCGAACAACTGCAAGCGCAGTCCGAACAACTCCGCATGCTTTCCTGGAAATTGATTGACGTTCAAGAGAAGACTCTGCGGCACGTGGCGCGCGACCTTCACGACGAATTCGGCCAGATCCTGACGGCCATTGGCGTCACCCTGGGCCGCGCCAGCCAAAAGGCGCAGGAGAAGGACCCTGTGTTCGTCCAGGATGTAAAGGCGGTCAAGAAGATCGTGGAAGACACGCTTCAGTCGGTTCGGTCCGAATCACAGATCTTCCGGCCGGCCATTCTGGACGATTTCGGCCTGGGACAAACTCTGGAATGGTTTGTCGATCAGTTCTCGCGGCAGACCGGTATCCAGGTGCACTACAAGGGCAAGCTCCCGGACGGCTTCTTTCCTCCCGAGGAGGCGATTCACCTTTATCGAATCGTCCAGGAAGCTTTGAACAACGTGGCCCGCCACTCCGGGGCCAAAGAAGCCTGGGTGACGGTCGAGGAGCAAGCGGGCAGTTTGAGTCTCGAAATCCGGGACAACGGCGCCGGCTTCGTTGTCGGCCCGGAAAACAATCGAGTGGCGGGCCAGGGAATCGGATTGATGGGCATGCGGGAACGAGCCGAGCACCTGAAGGGCTCCTTTTCCCTCCGCTCGTCACCGCAGAGGGGAACGGTGGTAAGCGTCCACGTGCCTCTCCAACGACCGACCCTGAACCGCGCTGTCCAAGAGGTGAGTTAAACCGTGGCATCCCCCGGCAAGGAAAAGAAGATTCGAGTCCTGCTCGCAGAAGATCATATTCTGGTCCGCCAGGGATTCCGGCGCATTCTCGAAGATGACCCAGGCATCACTGTGGTGGGAGAAGCGCGCACCGGCATCGAGGCCATCGATCGGTGCAAGGAGCTCAAGCCGGATGTGGTGGTGATGGATCTCTCCATGCCTGAGCTGGGAGGGCTGGAGGCGACGGCGGAAATTCTCAAGGCCGACCCGCAAATCAAGATCCTGATCCTGAGCATGTATTCGAATGAAGCATACGTGCGCAAGGCGTTCGAGCTGGGCGCCAAGGGTTATATCCTGAAGAATGCCATCGAGGTGGATCTGACGCGCGCCGTCATGGCCCTGGCGGAGGGCCAGGCTTACTTCAGCCCCGGGGTGTCCCATATCGTCCTGGAGAGTATGAAGGCCGGGACCTTCCTGGGTACCAGCCAGGATCCGTATGAAAAGCTGACGCTGCGCGAGAAGGAAGTCCTCCAGTTAATCGCCCAGGGAAAATCCAACAAGGAAATTGCTACGCTTCTTAACATCAGCGTCAACACAGTCGCCGTACACCGCGCTCGAGTGATGGACACGCTCAACCTCCACCGCACGGCAGAACTGGTTCTCTTCGCGGTCAAGAAAGGCCTCATCCAACCGTAAGAACAGGGAATAGGGATTAGGAATTAGGGGAAACCGGGACTGGCCCTCTCCCCTGGGGAGAGGGTGGCACGCGACGGCGCTTTCACCAGCCGTCGCGGGCCGGGTGAGGGGTCGGTTCCACGCCAACCGGGTATCGGGCAGCCGGAGGAGACGGCAAGCCGTCCCCCTACAAGTTGACACACCTCACTGACTCGAGGGTGCTGGCGCTCTTGTCGTGCCCGGGATATTCATCGCACGATTGACCTGTCCACTCTTGGCTTCGGATATTTCAACGTTGTACTTGTCCAGGATAGTGGCTGTGGCTTGTGCGTACTGGGTCAACGCCTTGGCGTAGTTGTCGCGCGCCTTGGCTTCTTGGCCCTCGGCGTTGGTGAGATCCCGTTGCGCTTGGATAACGAGAAACACCGTAGATTCTCCCAAGAGGAACTTTTTCTGTTCTCCCGCCAAGGTTTCCTTGTAAAGCGCCGTCGACTCCTTGGCCGCATCGATTTGGACTTGGGCTTGGGTCACCGCGATCACCGCGTTGCGCACATCCTGTTGCACCTGATTTATTTTCTGCTGCAACTGAACCCGCAACTGTCGCTCCTGGATGAGGGCGGTAGCGGCGTCGGCCTGAGCGGCCCGGTTGCGAATGGGAATCAACAGGTTGACCCCTAAAGAATAACTGGGATAGACGTTGCGGAACACTTGCGAGAGCGAATCGCCGCTCCCTCCCGGTATATAGCCTGTCACTCCCTCAGGACAACCAGGCTCATAGAGCGGGTTGCCTCCGCAGAGGAAATGTCCGGAGAGCCCCGAAGGCGCATAGCTGGCAAAAACGTTCAAGCTGGGCAGCAATCTATTGCGGACCGCCTGAATAGTGACGTTCTGGTTTCGCATGTTCAAGTTCACCTGTTCGACCTCCGGCCGGTTCTTGACTGCCAGGGAGAGCGCCTCTTGCAGCGAAGCAATGTCATTGGGCTGTGGCTCGGGCAGCTTATCCGTAGCCTCGATACTGACGCCGGCCAGGTCGGCATCGACCTGCTTGGCGAGCGTGGTTTTCAAAGTTTCTTCTTGTTGATGGTAACTTGTTTGAGCCACGATCAGATCCTGCCGACGGGCGGCGACTTCTGACTTGGCCCGCGTGACCTCGATCGCTGCTAGGTTCCCGATTTCCACTTGCCGGGTGTTATCCTTCAAAAGCGTCTGGGCATAGTGGAGCGCTTCCTCAGCCACCCCAACGTTCTCGCGGTAATAAAGAAGATCCCAATACAGGTTGACCAGCGAAGCCAGGGTGGTGATGACCTGCTGGCGGAAAACACTGTCCGCCACCTTGAGGTTGTTCTTGGCGATGCGCAAGGACGAAGCGTTAGCACGGTAGCCAAAGCCGTTCAGGAGGTTCTGGCTCAAAGTTATTCCCAGGAACGAAGTGAGGTTAGGGTTGACTAAGGCCGTCAGGGCGCTAGTCGTGGTGCGACTTCCGAACATTCCAACGGCGATGCTGGTCCCTGTCATAAAGCCCTGGCCGTAAAACGCCGAGTAACTGTTATAGGTCGAGTCTACGAAGGCAAGGCCGGTGAGGACGGTTGTTCCAAGAGGTGTAGCGCTCTGGTTCCATCCCGTAGACAAATAGAAAGAGGGATCGCAGCAGCCGACAGAACCCATATTAACGACACCACTGGAATAGCCTGCGCCGCCCGCACCGCCACCACCTCCACCTCCTCCGGTGGTCGTGCTGGAGCCAATAGCCCCGGCAAACAGCGCCGTCGAAACCGCGGCACCCTGCACGCCGCGTGCCGCCGCGCCTGCCCTGGTACGGAGATAATCCGCCTGCGCCAAAGGTATCTGGAACCGTGCTACATCGATATCCAGATTGTTTTCGAGCGCCAACGCAATGGCATCCTGAAGGGAGAGCCAGAGCTTCCCGTCGCGAATGAGGTCTTTCAACCGCGGAGAGTTCCCCATTCCTGGCTGGGGAACCGGGAGGGGCGCAAAGGAATCGAAAATATTCGGAAATGAGTGGGTTTTGGTATAGTCATGGCTCATCACCGTCGAGGCGAATGCCGGAGCCGGGACGGCAGCCTGTTGACTCCAGGCCTCGGTGGATTGGATCAGAATAGCCAGCACTCCCAGAATGAAGACCAGACTACGAATTAAAAGCAATTTCATTGCGATTTGCCCTCCTTTCGGGCTTTAATTCATTCATACGTGGCCAGCACGACATAAGTTTCGTAAGATGGCCTGACAGTATAACCAAAGTCTACCGACGCCTGAAAGCCACGAAGAGCCATGAAGAGCCGAAAATGGAAAAACGAAACTCGAAATTCGAAAATGGAATGTAGACGGTCATCTAGCGGTTTTCGAATTTCGTTATCAGCCATCGTCAATCGGCAATCGTAAATCGGCAATCATTCGTGCCGCAGCGCCACTATGGGATCGACCTTGGCTGCCCGCCGCGCCGGGATATAACACGCTGCCAGCGCAACTATTACCAACAGCGAGGTCGCGGACAGGGGAATGAAAACTTCCAGCGAACTCAGGCCATATATGCGGCTGGCTAGAAACCGGGCCACGGCCAGGGCGCCAACAACTCCCATTAGAGCACCTGCCAGGGTGAGCGCCATCCCCCGCTTCATCACAATACCCAAAACGTAACTTGGCCGCGCGCCCAAAGCGATGTGAATGCCGAACTCCCGAGTCCGTTGCGCGACTGCGTATGACAAAACGCCGTAGGTCCCCACTGCTGCCAGGACTAGACCGCCCACTGCCAGCACGGCTATCAGCAGCGACCCGAGGTTGATGACGCCCATGTTCTGACTCAGCGCTTTCTCCATCGTCCGGACCCTGGAGACGGCTTGGCGGGGATCCACCGCTTGCACTTCGTTCTTTACCGCCGGCGCGATATCCAATGGGTTTCCACTTGCTGCCCGGACAAGCAGGCACACTTGGTTTACGGGGTTTTGACTGAAGGGCACATAAACTTCGGGAACAGGATTACGGCTGAAAGGAATACTTCTGACGTCTCCCACCACGCCCACGATGCTACGAATCTGCTTGGCAATCTCGAGTCGGGCTCCCACGGGATTCCCGCCTGCCCAATGCTTTCGTACCATGGCTTCATTAATGATGGCGACCGGCACCGCATTCGCCGCGTCTTTGGCCGTGAAAAACCTGCCCGATTTGAGCGCGATAGAGAGCGCCTGGAAGTAACGGTGGCTGGCAGTTGTGAAGCGTGCTTGAGGTTCCTCACCCGCAATCGGTTTGGGAGTCCCTTCGATCCAGAAGCTCTCCGAAGCACTCCCAGTGGGCAGGGAGTCCGCCACCGCAGCGGACCGGATTTCCGAGTGACTTTCCAGGCGACCCAGCAATTGGTCGAAGAATGTTAACTGCTGGTGGGGCTGCGGATAACGGGCGGCAGGAAGGGAGACGCTCATCGTGAGCACCTTCTGCGGTTGGAACCCCGCGTCAAGATGCACCAATCGAAACCAGCTCTTGATGACTAAACCGGCGCTGACGAGCAGAAGGACGCCCATCGCGACCTCCGAGACCACGAAAACGTCCTTGACCGACCATCGAGAAAACCTGGGCGGCTTACCCCGCGTTCCATCTTTTAAGGATTGGGTGAGGTTGATCTGATTCACTTGCAGCGCGGGCGCCAGTCCCACGCTGACTCCTGCTACGACCAGCAGGCCCAGCGTTCCCAACAACACCCGTGAGCTGACCTCAATCGGCACCGTGCCCGCGTTGGTGTCTGCGGAGAGTGCGGCGATCAGGTCGCACGCCCACCGCGCAATGAGAACGCCGAGGCCCGCACCGAGCGTGGCGAGCAAAAAGCACTCGGTGAGCAACTGCCGGACGAGCCGGGGACGCGTCGCACCCATAGCCGACCGGATTGAAATCTCTCTTTCTCGCGCTGTGGCTTGTGCCAGAAGCAGATTCGTGACATTGGCACAGGCGATCCCGAGAACTGAAGCAACCAGAAGCGTGAGGAAGACGTAAGCAATTGGGTCAATTTCAGCCTTCAGTTTGTCCGCCGTGATTTTCCACCCTTTGTTGGTTGTGGGCGCCTGCTGTTCAAGGCGCCGGGAAACCACCTCAAGATCCGCTCGTGCACGCTCCAGGCTTATTCCCGCTTTGAGGCGGGCTACGGCAAAGAGGTATCGAGATCCGGGCGCGCCGCCGGGATCAGGAGCAAGGGGCATCCAGATTTCAGGTTCGAAGCCCAGGCCGCGGCTCACTTTGAAGTTGCTGGGCAGCACACCGGCCACGGCGTGCGGATGGCCACCCAGGTCCACGGTCATCCCAGCAAGGTCGGACCGTGATCCAAGGCGCCGCCAGAGCGCGTTGCTCAGGAGCACCACGCGGTTTCGTCCGGACAAGTACTCCTCCGGCAAGAAGACACGGCCCAGCATCGGATTGGCGCCGAGGAGCGAAATCAGATCGGCCGAGGCTCTCACGCTCTTTACGGAAACGGGTTGGCCGGGCCCGTCGAGATTCGCTTCCTCGGCTGCCAGTACCGCCACCCGATCAAAAACCTGAGACTGCTTTTGGCACTCCCTAAATTCAGTATATGAAACCTGGCCAGGCCTCGCTGAGCGCTCGTTCCCGCCCGTAAGATAAACGACCCGGTCTTCATCCACAAACGGCCCCGGCGTGAACAGGATTCCGTTCACGATACTGAAGATTGTGGTGTTCGCACCAATTCCGAAAGCCAGCGTGATCACAGCCACAGTCGTGAAGCCGGGGCGACGCCGCAACTGGCGAATGCCATAGCGAACGTCTTGTAACAATGCGCCCATTGACCACCTCCCTGCTTCGCAAACCGTCCGCCGTCAACCTTCAAAAATCCGTAAGCAGCCGGCAAGTTTTCCCGTGGCGGGCTGCTGTCGCCTGATTCCTGATACTTTATGCCTGATACCCCATACCTGGAATTCGGCTGCTGCCTCGCGATTTTCGAATTTCGTTTTTTGGCAGTCGTCCATCGCAAATCGCCAATCATTTACTTGACCGCTACCACCACCAGCGTGGCATCGTCCTCGAAACGCCCACCACTGAATTTGGCCACCTCGGCCAGAATTCTTTCTTGCAACTCTCGCGCGCTGAGGTAGCGGTTTTCCAACAGTACGGTGACCAGACGTTCTTCGCCAAATTCTTCCCCGTCCGGGCTGCTGGCTTCTGTCACTCCATCCGTGAAAAGCACGAGCCGGTCACCGGCGGCGAACTGAACCTCGCCCCTTCCATAATTCCAATCGGGGAATAATCCCAGCGGCGCCCCACCCTCGCCGAGGCGGAGCCATGAACCATCTCGCCGCGCCAAAATCGGCGCATTGTGCCCCGCATTCGTGAAGACCAGGCGGTTGCAGGAGCCGTCAAGCATGCCATAAAAAGCAGTAATGAATTTGCCGGGCGAAACATTGCCATAAATGATTCGGTTAACTTTCACGCAGAGTTGCTCAGGCGGAACCACCTCGGCCGCCGTGGCCTTGAGCGCTGCCTGCAGATTGGACATCAGGAGCGCGGCGGACATTCCCTTGCCTGAAACATCGGCGATGGACATGGCAAGTTTGGTTTCGCTGAACGCCTCGATATCAAAATAGTCGCCACCCACAGCGCGCGCCGGCAACCAGGCGCTCGAAATCTCGTACCCCGCCAGTTGGGGGATCTCCTTGGGGAGAAATCCACGCTGCACAGTTTCGACGTCTTCCAGTTCCCGTTCCTCATCCTGCAACTGCCGGCGGCGAGATGCGCCCTGCTCGAGCTGGGCTCGCAGGATTTCAAGAAGCTGCCGGTTGTTCCACGGCTTCAAGACAAAGTCCCCCACCCCCCGGTGCATGGCTTCCACGGCCAACTCAACGCTACCCCAGGCCGTCATGACGACTACGGGCACAACGCTGTTACAAGCCTTGATGCGGGAAAGCAGGTCCAAGCCCTCCAAGCCCGAGGTGGTGTCGCGGGTATAATTCAGGTCCAGCAGCAGAAGATCGAAATCTTGAGTCGCCACCGCCTGCAAGGCCGCGGCGGGGGAGTTCACCCCTTCGGCCTGGTAGCCTTCCCCTTTAAGCAAAAGGCGGAGGGCCTCAACCACATCCGCCTGATCATCGGCAATCAAGATTCGCGCGGTGGAAGAACTTCTACTTTTCTCAGCCTCTAGCACCAGAGTCTCCATTGGAACGCCTCGTCGCTGGGCAAGCTCTCAGCCATCAGCCCTCAGCCATCGCCCTACAGCACCGCAAGCACTGGACCAATCGCAGAATATTCCTAATTCGTTAGATTGCAAGGACTTACGCTAATAGCCGAAACAATTTCCGGGTGCGGAGTGTCCGCTTTTGGGATTCCTCTGTCCACTTTCGGACAGGCAGAGAAGTCGAAAAGTCGAGAGTCAAAAGTCGAAGAGTTAAGAACCTTTCGGCTCTCGACCATCAACCTCTTGCTTGTACACAGAGCCAGATTCGTCGCCGTCGGCTGACGCCTCGGAATGACATGGGAAAGACTGGCCACTGCCCACTAGCCACTGCCTATATCTGGCCACTGCCTTCATCTAGCCACTGCTTTACTTGATGGCGAGGATTTCCCTGCGGGCAGAGCGAGTGAGGAAGGTTTTGACGTTGTTGCTCGGGACCAAGCGTTCGATCTCACGATTGGTAAGTGCAGGGTACGGGAAGGGAAGCTTAGTTTCGGCGTCGGAACCAAGGGCCATGAGACTTTCAAACCACCAGCGCGTCCCCGCCCCGTTGGCTAGACTAGGTTCGCGGAGCAGGCAAAACAGTACCCCGCCCGGCCGAATAAACGACCACAACTTCGCTACTAAGCCAGGAAGCGCCTCGCGGGGGAGCAAGTCCAGAAGATGCCAGCAAGCAATCGCGGATAAGGAATCGGGAGGAATGGGAGGGAGGTTTTGGAGAAACTCCCCAAGCAGGAAAACGGTGGTTTTACCGAGCCGGCGTATAAACTTAGGGTCGGCTTGCCGGGCAAGGGTCACCAGGTCGGTGATATAGAGCTTCGCGCCGCGCTTCAGGAGGACATCGAGTGTCCTTTGGCACGCCGGGCCGCAATCAAGAATATGGGGGCGCTTCACATCGCGAAAATTCTGCCACAACCATTCGAGTGCGCGACTGGATACTGCCGGGGAGGTCGCAGAAGAGTCCTGCGGGTGGTGAGATGTCTTCGCTCGGAACATCACAGGCCTTGCGTTGGGCAACGGTTCAGGCTCGGGATGACCCGGCAACGGGCGATGGAACGTGTGGTAGAAACGCCTCCGCCCGTCTCGGACGCTCGCGTTTAACTTGCCCGAATGGACCTAGCAGGTTGATGAAAAAGTCGAAAAGACGCCTACTTTGCCGTACTGCAGCAATCGTAAGCTCCTTGTTTTCAGCCTAGGCTATATTCCTAGCAACCCGAAAAAGGGTTTTTCATCATCCTGCTAGACGCTTGTCTCCAGGGCGCTCGGCGAGAATTTGCTTCGGGAACCCTCCTGAGCATCTTCACGGAGGATGTCAATGCTGCCCTTGAAGTAGGCTCCTTCCTCGATGGCGACCGCGCCGGTCGTCAGGTCACCCATTAGGCGGCCCGTGCGGTGAATCTCGACCTTTTCCCGCGCCGTAATTTTGCCGGTAATTGTACCCAGGATTATGACTTGGCGCGCGCGGATTTCCGCCTTGACCTGCCCTTCCGCTCCTACCGTCAGGCAATGGTCTTCTAGAGAGAGGGTGCCCTCGAATTGCCCTTCGATCAGCAAATCCTCGTTTGCCGTGAGCTCGCCTTTCAGCGTCACCGCCTGACCTAGCACCGTATGGCGTTGGGAGGCAGGCGTCGTGCTCGCCACCTTAGAAGTTGTCTCATTCATAGGCGTTTCCATATAGGGAGGCGGTGGGGGCGCAACAGGTTCCACACTTGGCGCCACCTCCGGCCGAGTTTTCTTCTCCCGCCACATTGCGGCTCCATCCCTCGTGAAGGCGCCTGGGATGGAATCCATCCGGCACTTCTTCACCGTCGTGCACCTGCTATGTTACATTGTGTTGACCAGAAGCGCAAATCGAAAAGCAACTTGGGTAGCGCGGACCTCGGGTGTTGAGGTCCGCGACTCTTTGTCTGTTATCTTCTGGGCGGTGCACACGACGCGTTGTAGGGACGGCTCCCTCAGCCGACAGATGGTCGCTCCGGGCAACTATCCGCCAGTTGGGACATTAGCCCTACTGCGCTTAAAGCCGCGCACCTCAACACGGGAGGTGGGCCTTACCTCTTCACCTCTTGCCGGCTTTGTAAACTACCTTGCCTCCTAGAATGGTAATATCCACGCGCGCGTCCTTGATTCTTTCAGGCGCGATACGGAATAAATCTTCGGAGAGGACCACCAGATCCGCAAGCTTGCCCGGCGAGACTGTCCCCTTATCCTTCTCTTCAAAGGCGGCGTAGGCGCAAGCTTGGGTGTAAGCGCGCAAGGCTTCCTCGATTGTCAAACGCTGCTCCGGGAACCATCCGCCGGGGTTGCGGCCGTCCAGCGTAGCCCGAGTAACAGCGGCATAAATGCCTAAGAGCGGGTCGAGAGGCGCCACGGGCCAGTCCGAACCGAAGGCCAGTACCGCCCCAGCATCCAGCATCGACCTCCAGGCGTAGCTCGACCGGGCGCGCTCGTGTCCTATGCGCCTTTCAGCCCAACGTCCGTCATCAATAGCGTGGTAAGGCTGCATGGAGGCGACGATGCCAAGCTTCCCAAAGCGGCCAAAATCCTCCCGCTGGACATGTTGCGCGTGCTCGACTCGAAACCGGTGCGCCGCCGGATGGTCCCCGCCAAGCTCCCCATAGATATTCAGGAGCTCGGAAACTGCGCGGTCACCAATGGCATGGGTGCAAAGCTGAATTCCTGCCTGGTCGGCCTGGAGAGCCGATGATTCCATCTTCGAAGGAGGAGCCATGAGCGGCATGGGCAGACCACTGTTGCCAGGATCATCATCGTAAGGCTTGAACATCCAGGCGGTGCGGGAGCCCAGGGAGCCATCCGCGAAAGCCTTCACTGCTCCCAGCTTCAGGAAATCGCTGCCCATGTCGTGGGAGATTCCGGCCTCCGCCAGTTCCTTCCATTGGGCAATGGGAGTGATCGCATAGATACGGCAGGTAAGCCAGCCCTCGAGTTCAGCGCGTCGCAACATTCGGATCTCGCCGGTGAAGCTGCCGTTCCACGAGTCACCGTCAACGGTGATGTCGTGCACTGAAGTCAGACCGACGCGCGCGGCTTCCTTGAGGGCAGCCCGCAAGGCCTCTTCCATCTCACCCTCGGTGGGCCGCGGAATCACCTTGACGATCAACCCCTGAGCTTCGTCCTTGAAGATTCCAGTGGGCTCGCCGGACTTGGGATCGCGAACAATCACCCCCCCTGGAGGGGCCGGAGTATCCTTGGTGACGCCCGCGAGCTCGAGCGCCAAGGAGTTCGCCAGCCCGGCATGGCCGTCGTAGCGGCTTATGAAGACGGGTGTGTGCGGCGTCGCCGGATCAATCAACTCGCGATTGGGCAGCTTCCTCGAAGGCCACGCTTCCTCATCCCAATCACCGCCCTGCAACCACCTTCCAGGAGGAAGAGTCCTGGCCTTGTCCGCAATTCGGCGCACGAACTCCTCTTCGCTGCGCGCATCCTTCAAGTCCACGGACAGAAGCTGAAAGCCGCCTGAGATGAAGTGAACATGGCTATCGGCCAGGCCTGGGACTACCAAGCGTCCGCCGAGATCGAGCACTTCGGTGTTCAAGCCCTGGTAAGCGCGGATTTCGTGGTCGCTGCCCACGGCGAGAATCCGCCCGTTGGCAATAGCCACAGCCTCGACCATTCTCGTTGCCGCAGAGGGATGTAGCGCCGGCGTCTGGCCGGCAACGCCTTGTGACTTAGGCGCCGCAGCCGGCTCTCCTGTCCAGATCTTGCCGTGCAAGAGTATCAGATCAGCCCCGCGTGACAACTCGCTCCCCCTCGACTGATTTTCGCCCGACTGCGGGTTTCCAGCGTTGGTTGATATCGCCATCGAAAGCCCCACGAGTAAAATTAGGGCGCCGAGCGTTCGACTCATTGAAAGCCCCCGGAAGAGGATTATTCACGTTCTACGGCGCCAGGGCAATCACCAATTCCGGCTGGAGATTGTCTCTTTCCTTGCCTACGCCTATCAAGGCCATGCCTAGCCTCGGCTGCGTCATTTTCAGTCTCCTGGCATGGTGTGCAGAAGGCTTGAAATGGCTCCGTATGAGGTCGAAAAGGACCATATTTTGCCAAAAATGAGCACTTTTTCCACTCCAAAACCAGTTCGTTTTTGCGAAACGAACTATGCTAAGTCTTGTATTTGCAATAGATTACCCAGTTCGTTCCCTCTATTTTAACATCTTTTTGGCATCCTGCGTCCCCTATCCCCACATAGTGGCCTACTGTACTTGCCATTAGCTCCTGTCGTCTTGACGCTGCCGATCATCACAGGAAAGCATTCTACCACAAGTCTAGCCTCTTGTCAAGAGACAGAGTGTCCCGGCAGCAACTTCGGAACGCCGGGGAGCAGCGGTGAACGGGAGGCATGAATAGCAAGCGGCGCGGATCGCTTGCCGGGTTTCAGGTTTCAGGTGCCAGGTGTTAGGTTTCGGGTGTCAGGCGTCCAGCGCCAGAAGCTCCTTGCCCTCTCGGAAGTCACGTCATTCCCGCGAAGGCGGGAATCCGGCCTGTTCTGGCGACGTGGACCCCCGCTTTCGCGGGGGTGACGAAGGGTTGACTATCATTTCCATGGGTGGGCCGTAGGCCCATGGGCACCCGGAATGACGGCTTGCAAGCGTTTCTCCGCAGCCTGGATGGTCAAGTTACAACGAATATGCCGGTATGAGCACCGAGGAATCCGTCAGCCGACGGACGGTTTGATCGTCGACCGCGTGAGAATGCCCTCCGACCGGCGCGCACGAATTTGATCGCTCCATCACGGGGCCGAAAAGACGCGGACCACAAAAGCGGTGGTCCGCGCTACGCCTGCTTCAAATAAAGAACCGCAGAGTTTGAAAGGCACAAACTCTGCGCTACCCTGCTTGTGGGCAATACGATTTAATATAGTCACCCTAGGAGGGAAGACATTCCCTGACAATGGTTATGTGAAGCGTAGGGGGACATGATGATATGGCCATTTAAGAAAAAGGATAAGTTCATTAAATCCACTGGCAGGGCAGTGACTGAATACAACAAACTGCGTGCGTCCGTGGGCATGGCTCCTGCAAGCGATGATGACTATTGTGAGGCGGTAGCGTGGGTTGTAGTTTACGATCTCCTTGCACCTGAAGTCGCTGACGAATGCAAATGTTTGCCGGTTGACGAGCGCGGGCTGTTCATGATGGTCTACGCAACCTACCTCAGTTGGTTGGCTATGAAAGTTGTTGAATCAAAGTTTCCACCGGAATCGTGGGGGCGGATTTCTCTCATGCTTCAACGCGAGTTCTCTAAACAGTCGTGGTATCGGCCAGAAATAATGAAGCGACTACTTGATTCAATGGTCGAATATCCGCCCATCGGAAAACGTACCGGAAGGCATTTCAACATTTCGCTTGGGCCTTGGCCCGACGCGGTAATGGCAACCAACCTTGCTGGTTTTAAATTAGAAAACTCAACGAATATAAAGTTCATTCTTTATATCGTCATTATGAGTGGTAAGATTGTTGAGACAATTGCTAAGATGGCCCCTGCAGGATAATTGGACAAAATGACACAGACTGTCGCATAACGGAAATCAGGTCGCGCCCTCGTCGGCCTGTCCGTCTGCCCTCCGTGGCTCTTCGGCCTCGGTGCGGGCGCGGTCGCAACGGACAAGATGCAATTACTGCGCAGACAGGCCACCCAGGTCGACGTGCATGTGCTGCTCGATGCAGTGTCCGCGATCCGCGAGCTGCGAGCCAGGAGGAATCAAGAATGCGACTTAATGAAACCAGCAGGAAATTCCGAATAGCTGTCGTCCTCTCTGCTATATGGCTTGTTGGTACGTATGTCTTTGCTGTGCTGGAGTTTGATAGGGCAGCGTTGTGGCTGATTGAGCATAGTAGTACCTTCCTTCCGTCCCTTTTATTGTATAACCGTGCCGGTCCGGGAGGGGCATGGGTCCTATCATTGGTCCTATCATTGGAGTTTATCCTTTTTGGAGTCCTACCCTTGTTAGTTCTTTGGGGTATTATTTGGATATGCGCGGCTTCAAATCGAAAATAGTGCCGTCTGCCTCAAGCCAGCCAACGACGTGCAGCATGGATGTCCCCTTCTCCACCGCGCGGTTAAATCCCTCGATATGGTATATCAGACACCGTTGGCGTGACTTGTTTGTATCCCCTTTCGGATAGGAGGATTTCGCAAGCAGTTCTTGCCTCCTTTTGGTATGCCATCGGTCCTACGATAACTTCCGTGATCGGCAATAATTCATGTGGCTTGGTGGCTTCCTGGTTCAATTTTCTTTCCTTCATCTGCGTTTCAGTTTCTTTGGTCCCCTCCGGGCGGTTGTTGCTTTCGCGCTCGATGAAAACTTTGAGGTAGGGGACGGGGAAGCCGTATAAACGGTGAGGCCTGAAATGGATCGGAAGATCGTCTTCATGCATTTCGGGAGAGTTCAGGTAACCCCAATTGTGAGGGGAGGTGGCAACGAGTCTTATTTCTTTCTCCATCCTAAAATGCTTGTTTTTGAACATCATAGATGCGATATAAACGAGATTCCAAGCAGCAGCCCTCTTATAATCTTCGTTAGAGATGCTGTCCCACTCGGATATTCTTTCCTTTGCCAATATCCATTTCCGGATATCTTTTCCAGTATAGAGGCATTTGTATAGGAATATGTGTCTCTTTATTGCGAGTTTTCTTGCGTCAAATCCTATACAGAAATTTCCATATGCCCGCCATTGTTCAAGCGAATCCTTTTTTTGCTGAACGAAGCCATATAATAGTCGTCCCGTGTGATACCAGTCTGATCGACCATACGACGCCACTCTTCCCTGACGGCGTAGTTCGTAAAGTCTTCATCTCTTAGTACGTCCGTTGCATTTTTCAGTGCCTTTAGTTCGGTCGTATCATTCACAAAGGCGATATTCGTCATCCAAATTTCGCCTTTGTCGATGATGCCGGAAATACCGTCGGCCGAGGTGTAGTGATATACTGTGCCCCTGTAAGGCTTCGAAAAGGCTCGGTACAGTTTCTTTTGATTCTCCAAATCCAAATATTCCATTTTGGCACTCCAGCAAGTTAGCGCAGAGTTGTGCGCAGCAGCGAGTAGCCACGTATCCGTCCGGTGAACCCATCTTTCGCGGTTGAACTTCCTGCCTGATACTTCCCCCGCAGTTGATCTCAAGGGGGTGCGCTATGTGCGCATCAAAAGGGGAGGTGTGGGATGAGCAGCAACGGA
>Ga0315282_10007317_pt1 | contig 18183 bp, 13 predicted proteins | sample YL17G07_20_MG_FD_203693 | JGI IMG/M metagenome (GOLD analysis project Ga0315282, IMG submission 203693) | Sediment microbial communities from Yellowstone Lake, YNP, Wyoming, USA - YL17G07_20 | ecosystem: Environmental > Aquatic > Freshwater > Lake > Sediment | place: USA: Wyoming | collected...
ATGGCCCCGATCGACTGGATGTACGGATTCCCGATGCCGATACAGCTTCCCGATGGCCCCGATCGACTGGATGTACGGATTCCCGATGCCGATACACGGCAGGCGAAGGCACCCGTACAGGAGAAGTCGGCCGTGGCCTCCCCGCAATCGATCGTGCAGCCGAAGGTCGAGTCACGCAAGGCGCCCGTGATTGCGGTGGCCGGGCTGACGTTCCGCGACCTGAACAAGAACGGCACGCTGGATCCGTACGAGGACTGGCGGTTGCCGCTGGCCCGGCGCGTCTCCGACCTGGTCGCCCGCATGACCGTTGAGGAAAAGACCGGGCTGATGATCCACTCGTCGCTCGCCGGGTTCACCGGTCCGAACGGTGAGGTGCTCGGGATGCCCGCGACGATGATCAGGGCGTACGTCGAGGGCTTCCAGGGCAAGCAGCTCGGGCCGGAGAGCGTGATGACGGTCACGAAGCACTTCCCGGGCGACGGTCCCGTGAAGGACGGTTACGACGGCCACAACGCTTATGGCAAGTGGTACATTTACCCGGGGAACCAGTTCGACTACCACCTGATTCCATTCAAGGCCGCGTTCGAGGCGGGCACCGGCGGCATCATGACCGCCTACGGCATCCCGGTGGGCAAGGACACCGTCGGGATTGCATTCTCGAAAGCGATGGTCGACGAGTTGCTCCGACGCAAGCTGGGTTTCCAGGGTCTGGTGGTCACCGACTGGAACCACAACATGCCGTGGGGCGTCGAGAAGCTCTCGGAGAAGGACCGGCAGAAGATGGAGATTCTCGCCGGCGTCGATCAGATCGGCGGGAACAACGACCCCGGCGTGATCCTGAGCAGCGTCAAGGACGGCTCGATCCCGATGACCGTGATCGACGCCGTGGCGCGCCGCGCGCTGCGCCCGATCTTCCAGCTCGGGTTGTTCGAGGCCCCCTACGTCGAAGGCATCGCGAAGGATGTCGCCGCGCAGTACGGCACCGTCGTCGACGACCCGAAGGCGGCCGACCTGGCGATCCTGCGCGTGGCCAGCCCGGTGACCACCTATCCGTACGGCGGGAGCTTCGGCGGCGGTGGTGGGCGCGGCGGCACGGCCACGCCTCCGCCTCCACCGCCGGTGGCGCCGTTCGGCATCACGCTGGCCTACGGCAACGCGGCGAACTGGCAGGTGCTCGAGAACATCAGGAAGGTCGCAGCGACCGGCACGAAGACGGTCGTCGTCGTGAACCTGGACAAGCCGGCGATCCTCGGCGAGTTCATCGACGGCGTGGCCGGCGTCTACGGCGCGTTCGGGTCCGGCGACGCCGCGGTGCTCGACATCGTCTTCGGCAAGACGAAGGTCACAGGCGAGCTCCCGTTCGACATCCCGAGCGACATGCCATCGGTCATGGCTCAGGCCGCCGACGTCCCGTTCGACATGGTCGACCCGATGTTCAAGTTTGGTTTCGGGCTGGCGTACCGTCGCTAGCGAGCGTGAACGCGTTTCGTCCGGCGCGCGCGCCCGCGTGGGTGGCCGCCTGGCGCACGGACGGCCATCGGGCCATCCGCGTGTCGGACCTGATGTTCATGCGCGACGGATTGGCGATCGTCGAAGACTACAACCCGTGGGGAACCGTTCCGAGGATGCTGTGGGGCGAGGCCGACGCGGCTTCCGTTGCGGCGGCCGCCCCGGTGGACGCTCCGCCCGCGGCGCGCTGGCGCTATCTGAGCGCCTCGGCAAACGTGCTGGCGGCGGTGGCCAGAGGCCGGTTCGAGACGGATGCGACGTACTGGGCCTATCCGCGCCAGGCGCTCTTCGAGCCGATCGGTGCGAAATCCGCGATCATCGAAACCGATCCCGCCGGCAACTGGATTGCCTCGTCATTCATGTGGGCCAGCACCGCCGACTGGGCCAGGCTGGGCGAACTGCTGCGCCTCGACGGGCGGTGGGGGAGCGCGCAGGTGCTCCCGCCGGGGTTCCTGAAGCTGGCCCAGACGCCGGCGCTGAGCCGTGGCGACGGACTGGGATACGGTGCGCTGACCTGGCGGATCGGCAACCCCGTCGCCGGACAATGCAGGGGATTGGACGTGCCCGAGGACACCGTGGCGATGCTTGGGCACTGGGGCCAGATCGTGGCCGTCATCCCCTCCCGGGAAGCGGTGGTCGTGCGGCTGGGCTGGACCTTCTCGGCTGGACAATTCGATCAGTGCGCGTTTCTGGCGGACATCCTGCGCGCGCTGCCCGAGTGACGTCCTGCCGGGATTCTGGCACGTGTGGCGGTCGCCGGATGGGTTCCCATACAGGAATCATGTTTTACATTTAGTCGACTATTTGGTAATTTGGGTTCCATGGTCGAGCGTCCGTTCTGGGTGGACCGGATCGCCGCTGCCTGGAAGAGCCGCCCCGTCGTCTGGCTGTCCGGCGTCCGCCGCGTCGGCAAGACGACGCTGGCGCGAGCGCTCCCGCACGCCGATTACGTCAACTGCGACCTCCCCTCCACCCTGCGGCGGCTCGACGATCCGGAGCTGTATCTTCGGTCCGTGCGGCGCGGATCCACCGTCATCCTGGACGAAGTGCATCGGCTGCCCGATCCGTCGCGCATCCTCAAGATCGCGGCCGACGCGTTCTCCGGGATACGCGTGCTCGCGACGGGATCGTCCTCTCTGGCGGCGACGCGGAAATTCCGCGACTCGCTGACCGGCCGCAAGCTGGCCGTGCACCTCCCGCCTGTCCTCTGGCCGGAGTGTCAGGACAACTTCGACGTCGGCCTCGACCGCCGTCTCCTGCGTGGCGGCTTGCCCGAGATGCTGCTCGCCGAAGCGGTGGAGCACGACTGGTACGCGGAGTGGCTCGATAGCTTCTATGCGCGGGACGTCCAGGAGTTGTTCGGCATTCGGGAGCGGACCGGGTTCCTGAGTCTCCTCCGGCTGATGCTGCGCCAGAGCGGCGGTCTGGCCGATTACTCGGCCCTCTCGCGCGAGTGCGATCTCAGCCGCCCGACCGTCAAGGCTCACCTGGAGGCCATGGCGATCGCCCACGCCTTGACGCCGGTGCCGCCGTTTCACGGCGGAAGCCGCAGAGAACTCATGCGCCGACCAAAAGTCTACGGCTTCGACACCGGCTTCGTGGGATACGTCCGGGGCTGGACCAGCCTCCGCGACGAGGATCGCGGGCCCCTCTGGGAGCACCTAGCCCGAGTTTACCAAGTTAGTCAGGGGGCGGCCTTCAACTCGCTGAGCGCGCGCCGGTTGTGGGATCGGGCTCGTAGACCTACGGCTGCTGGAACCGTTCGAGCTTCAGCGCCGCGAGTAACTGTCGCTGCAATGGGGTCAGTCGGCTGTAGCCGACCTGCGGCTGCCGCGCGCGACCGGGGTAGACGAGAGCCACCTCCTTGATTTGGGAAAGGGTTTCCAGGATTCGGGTGATGCTCAGGGCGATCTGCTGCTTGGCGAGCGTCCGCCGCAACAGCGCCGCCAGGAGCAGGGCGAGAACGCAGTAGAACGCGTGGACGCGGATCTTCTGATCCGTCCAGTGCCAGAGGGGCCGCCAGCTGACGAAATGCGGGTCCTTCATCCGCTTGAAGGCGTCTTCGATGTGATATTGGCTCCGATAGGCGCGGACGATCTCCTCGTCTGCCCAGCTGTCTTGGTCCGTGAACAGGATGGTCTTCCCGAGTAGCGTGTCCTGGAGCCGCGTCCAGGCGGCCTGGTCGACTTCGAACGCGAGCGCCGGCAAGTCGGTGACGGTGACGTGCATCAATTCGTTGAGGTGGCGCGCGTGGAGAATGCCTCGCACGTCCTGTTCGACGGCGGCGCGCGTGCGTTTGCGCGGCCCGGAGGCGGTGGCGAGCGTGAGTTGGAGGTCTTTGAGGCGGTGCGTCGCTTTGCGCAATTCGCGGAGAATCGTGGTGCTCTGAGCCAAGAACAGCTCGGGGTTGAAGGTGAGGACGAGCGTGCGCTCGGCGCCGAGAACGGTCTTGCGGGTGCGATAGGCGACGGTGCCGGCCAGATCGTCGCCGGTCAGGGGATGGAACTGGTCGCGTGGCACGGCGAGCAGGTCCGGGTGCTGGGCGGGGGACACGGATCCGACGAAGTGGTAGGGCGTGTGGTCAACCGCTCCCTGGTTCTCCTCGCTGTTGTTCCCTTTGTCGTAGACCAGCGTGATGCCGTCAACCTGCCGGGCGAACAGGTGATAGCGGGCCAGGAGCTGCTCGGTGACCGACGCGAAGACCGTGGCGTCGTGCGCATTGCCGGCGTAGACCTGATGGAACAACGGGATATGGAAATCCCGGGTCACGAGCAACGCCAGACCGACCAGGCGGAGGTCGCTCCGCTTCTGCTTGCTCTTGCCGCGCTGAGCGAGCGTGGAGGTGTCGTTGAAGCTGTCGATGAAGGTCGCGAAATTGGTCGTGTCGTAGAGCAGGCAGCTCAGATCGATGTGAAAGGTCTTGATCAGCGTGGCGGTCAGGTCCTGTTCAATCGCGGCGATCTGGTCGACATCGAGATAGCTCATGTGCTGCCAGAAGCGCTGGCTAGTCAGGGCGCCCGGCGGCACGGGCAGCAGGCGGCGCAGGACCGTCCCCTCGTACCACTCCGCCAAGCGCGCCTTGCTCGTGGGAGCCAGGCACCGGTTCAACGCCGCCAGCGTGATGTAGGTGCCGACGCCAATGCCTTGGGTGCGTTTGCCCGCGTGTCGGTCGATGGTGGCCACCAGATCCAGGCGAGTCGTCAGGTCATACAGAGCGGCGGCGGCGCCGAACTCGCCGAGGATGATCTCGCGGGGTTTGGGGGCGGCGGCCGCGGCGTCGATGGCGCTGACGATCGTCTCGGCCTTGCCGAGATACTTCTGCCACACGATCCGGGGTTTTCCCTTCACGCGCTGGCATTCGCGGGCGTACCAGTAGGGGTGGCCGCGGATGGTCTTCTTGGAGAGGCTCAGGCCCATGCATTAGGTCATACATCAGCTTGGCCACGCGTGTCAAGGGGTGGGGTATCTGGAGATGAGAGGCCACCATATCTGGCACAGACGTGCGTGATGACGGCGGGGCCGCGCGTGTGTGCCGCCAATATTGTTAGGTCATACGCTATGGGTGGTCATGCGAGGCGTCGACTCCTGCGGGCGTTGATGCGAAGGCGCTCACGTGCAGCGAAATGCGGGGAGCGGTCCCGCGCGCGTGGTCACGTGGCCGCCCCCGTAACTTGGTAAGGTGAGGCTAGTGCTCGACGTCCTCCGCGCCGCGACGGACGGGCGCGGGATTGCGTACTGGCGCGACAAGTCCGGCCGCGAGGTCGACTTCGTGCTGGCCAGAAGGCGGGACGTCGACGCGATCGAGTGCAAGATCCAGCCGGGGCGATTCGATCCCTCGAATCTGGAGACGTTCCGCCGTTACTACCCCCGCGGACGGAACTTCGTGGTCTCACCGGGAGTGGCGGACCCGTACGACATGCGCGCCGGCGCGCTGGTCGCACGCGTGCTCGACTGCCGCCACCTGCTGGATCTGCTCGGGAGCCAGTTCAGAACCGGACCCTCAGGAGCGCGCTGATCGCGATAGACGCCACCACCCGGACAATCGCGATGCTCGAGCGCCGCGCCCAGCGGAGCTTCGCGGCACCGGCACGCGGATTGGCGCGCCGTTCCTCAGCCGACGGCCGCACGGGTTCGTCAGCGATCGCGGCGTACTGCCCGTCGCGCAGCCCGGCCTGAAACGCCTTCTTCACGCGCTGGTCTTCACCCGAGTGGAACGAGATGATCGCCGCGCGACCGCCGGGGTTCAGGCATGCGGGCAGGTGCCGAAGCAGGGTATCGAGGGCGGTGAACTCCTCGTTCACGGCGATCCGCAGGGCCTGGAACACTCGGCGCACGGACTGCTCCCGCTCGTCTTCTCCACGTGGGCTCAGCGTCGCTCGGATCAGGTCCGTCAGATCCGACGTGCGTTCGATGGATTGGCCCGCCAGCGCGTCGGCAATCTCCGCCGCGTGCGGCTCGTCGGCGTTCTCCCTCAGGAGATCCGCCAGAGCCGCCGGCTGCAGCTTCCGCAGCCACGCCGATACCGGCTGGCCCCGGTTGGGATTCATCCGCATGTCGAGCGGCCCGGGCGTCTTGTACGAGAAGCCGCGGGCCGGCGTGTCGAGCTGCATCGACGACACGCCCAGATCCGCCAGGAGACAGTCCGCGCCGGCGATGCCCTCCGCCGCGAGCGCGGCGTGCAGCCCCGCGAAGTTCGAGCGCCGGACCGCGAAGACGCTCGCATCTAACCCGAGCCCTCGCATCCGGGCTTCCGTCCTCGGAAGCTCCAGCGGATCCACGTCGAGGCCGATGAGTCTTCCACCCGGCTGGATCCGCTCGACGATCGCCCGCGCGTGGCCGCCGTACCCGAGCGTACAGTCGACGACGATGTCTCCGGGACGCGGGTGGAGAGCCTCGAGGACCTCGGCGACCAGGATCGGCACGTGCGATCCGGCGGGCGTTTTCCCCGATGCGAGCACCTTGCCCACCGTCTCGGGGTACTGCTCGGGCTGGTGTTCCTTGTACTTGTCCTCGAACCGGCGCGGGTACTTCCCGGCGTAGCGCGGCCGTCGGCGGTGGGGCGCGGCGGGCTCGTCGCTCACAGTTCGTTGTATTTGGCGTTCGACCCTTTGGCCTTCGCCACGGGGTACCGCTCCTCGTTGCGTGCGAGCTTCGCGCGCATGGCGGCGGCGAGATCGATCCCGGAGTTGTCGGCCAGCTCGAACAGGAGGATCGCGACGTCGGCGACCTCGTCCTCGATGGCGGCCCGCCGCTCGGTCATGCGGCGTTCCGATTGTTCGGGGCTCTGCCACACGAAGTGCTGGAGCAACTCGCCCGCCTCGGCCGTGATGGCCACCGCGAGCTCCTTCGGGTTGTGAAACTGCCGCCAGTCGCGCGCGTCGCGAAACGCGCGAATCTCGGCCGTGAGCTCGTCGATGGTCGGGCACATGCGGACATCGTAGCCGCAGGGCGACGCCACAGGCAATGCGCGGCGCCCGGTTCTACCGCACCGCGATCATCTGGATCTCGACGGCCGCGCCAAGATTGAGCCCGGCCACCTGGACGGTGGCGCGGGCGGGCGGGTCCGTTGGGAAGAACTCCCGATAGGCGGCGTTGAACTTCTGGAAGTCCTTGAAGTCCGCGATGTACGCGGTCACCGAGACCACGTTCCGGAAGTCCATGCCGGCGGACTTGAGGACTTCGCCGAGATTCGCGAACGCCTGACGCGTTTCGGCGTCGATCCCGCCCGGCACCAACTGGGCCGTTGCGGGGTCTCTCCCGAGTTGGCCGGATAGATAGAGCGTGTCGCCGGCCAGGATCCCCGGGCTGTAGGGAAGGCCGGTGCTCGGGAACCTGTCCGGTCTGATGACCCTGCGAGCCGCCGGCGGTGCCGAGGGCGGGCGCTCGGCCTGCTGGCCGGCCGCACTCGCGTGCCACGCCGATCCGGCAAACGCTGCTGCCGCCGCAGCGACGAGGATGAACGTCATCGTGAAGCGTCGCATGGCATGCCTCAGAAGAAGGAACGCCGGCCGTCAGTACCCGGCGGCGTGGAGCGCGTTGACGACGCGTGTCTCGGCGCGTCCGATGTGCAGCAGCATGAGTGCGCGGGCGCGATCCGGATCGTGATTGCGCACCGCGCTGACGACCTCGACGTGCTCGGCGGTGGATGCCTGACCGTCCATGCCCACGCCGAGACCAAGATACAGCGGGCGCTGATGGTGATCGAGCGCGGCCATGACGGCGGAGATGAGCTGGGTGTTGTGCGTGCACCGGACCAGCGCAAGGTGGAAGGCGCTGTTGTTCCTGAGGTAGGACACGTAGGTCTGCTGGTCGCCGACTGTGTACTCGAGCGTCGTTCTGGCGGCAAGCTCCTCAGTGTCTTCCGGCGTGGCCCGCATGGCCGACAAGGCGGCGGCCTCGGACTCGACGATGCGGCGCAGCTCGCACAACTCCCGAAAATCCGCGACGGTCAGCGGGGCAATCACATATCCCCGGTACGGCCGCAAGACCACGAGGCCTTCGAGCGCGAGGCGGTTGAGGGCTTCCCGCAGGGGCGTGCGTGAGATGCCCATCTCCGAGCACAGGTCCTTCTCGACGACGCGTTGACCCGGCAGCATCGCGCACGTAAGGACGCGGTGTTTGACCGTCGCGTAGACGCGATCCGAGATGGCCGATGGGGTGGATACCGTGGGGTCGAGCTCGATGAGGGACAGCGGACGCCCTAAGTGTGACATCAGAAGATATATTGTAGACAAAACAGCCCGAAAAGAAGCCGATAATCTTGCCCAGAGACGCACCATTGCGTTGAAATAATATATCGTATACAATTTGCGCTGCTCTGGAGTCCCTGAGAGTACTCTGGCATTGCAGGTCCCGTGATGATCGGGGGCAACGCGAAGCGTCGCAGCGCGCCCCAATCGAGTGCGATGGTCGCCATGAGTGGCTGCCTCGTACGTCAGAAGGAGAAGTCATGAACCGTCTGATTGTCGGTGTGCTTCTGTCCGTCATGTTGCTGAGCGCGTCAACCGCCTCAGCCCAGATCGCGGCGGTCGGAACCGTCCGGGGCTACGTCAAGGACCAACAGGGCGGGGTGCTCCCCGGCGTCACGGTCACTGCGGCGAGTCCGACCGTTCCCGTTCCCTACTCCACCGTCACCGACGAGAAGGGCTTCTTCCGGCTCGTGGACCTGCCGCCGGCCGATTACGCCGTCACGGCCGAACTGCAAGGTTTCTCCAAGTTCGTGCGCCAGCCAGTCGCCGTGCGCGCCGGCCTCAACATCTCCTTCGACATTACGATGGCCATCGGCGGTCTCGAACAGACCGTGGAGGTCACCGCGGAAACGCCCCTGCTCGAGGTGCAGAAAGCCACGAACTCGGTGAACATCAGCGGTCAGTTCCAGCGCGACCTGCCGCTCACGTCCCGCAGCCAGTTCTCCGACTTCCTGGAGGTCACGCCAGGCATCGCCGCACGCGCCGGCGACGCGACGGGCGGCGGGCAGATCTACATGATGCGCGGCGGTGAGCTGGAGAACCACGTCGTCCAGCTCGACGGCGCCGACATGGGGTCGTTCCGCCAGAACAGGGCCGACCGGCTGCTCACCTTCAACACCGACGCGATCAGCGACGTGCAGGTCACGACCGGGACCGTCGACGCATCCACGCCGCTCGGGTCGGGAGCGGTCATCAACGTGTCGACCAAGTCCGGGACCGACCAGTTCAGGGGCGTCGCCGGCATCATCTACACGCCCGAATCCTGGAACGGCAACAACGCCGGCGCCGGGACGGTCCGGTTCAACGACATCCTCCAGCCGGACCTCTCCCTGGGCGGGCCGATCCTGAAGGGGAAGGCCTGGTTCTACGGCGCCTACCGCTACACCCGGCAGTACTCAGGCCTTGGGCGCACTCCGGAGCAGGTTGCGCTGTTGACGGCGCTCAACCCGTCGTTCGAGCCGTTCGACAACTCCGTGCTGTCACACAACTACTACCTGAAGGGAACGGCGCAGCTCTCGCCGAACCATCAGGTCGTGGCGTTCTGGGAGAGGGACCTGCACCCGGAAACCGGCGACCGCGAGTGGTACACAGAGCCGCTGTCCGTCTCAGGGCAGGGAGGCACGGGCATCGGCGTCCGCCTGCAGTCCGTCTGGGGCAGCACCCTGACCTCGCGCATCATGGGGTCGTACAACGACAAGACCGGTAACCCGAGCTTCTCGGTCTACGACGGCTATATTCATGACGGCCCCTCCCGCTCGGTCCATTCGGGTACGTTCATCTCGAGCGGCAGGATCACCGGGACCGGCGAGATCGCGTTGATGAACAACATGTCGTCCTTCGGGATTTCTCCGGCTTCGAAGAAGACGTTCCAGAGCGACCTCACGTACTACAAATCCGGGTGGGTCGGAGCGCACGAGCTCCAGACGGGCCTCTTCTACCAGTCGCTCAACGGCTCCGACGAGATCAGATATCCAAACGGCGGTTTCGCCCTCGAGGAGGTCGTGCTCAAGAACGCGAGCAATCCCGCCGCCGGCTACACGCCGTTCCACCGCCAGGTCTTCAGCCTCGAGTCGCTCAAACAGGACGAGACGGCGGCGACGGACCTCGGGTTGTACATCCAGGACGCCTGGAAGCCGACATCGCGACTCACGGTGAACCTGGGCGTGCGGCTCGACTGGATCAAGGCCGACGAGCAGGTGTTCAACGTGCAGTTCCAGGACGCCTGGCACGTCGGGCCGCGCGTGGGAGGCACGTACGTGCTGACCGCCGACGGGAAGAACATCGTCCGCGCCAGCTACGCCCGCGTGCACGAAATGCCCATGCCCCGCAACCTGGGCAGCGTCGGCGCCGCATCGTCGACCGTGACGAACTACTACGACAACAACCTCGACGGGGTCTTCGAGACCGTGCTCGTCACGCCCGGCAGCACATCCGCCCAGTCCGATCGCTTCCCGGACCCGAACCACCATCAGCCGTTCATCGATGAGTGGACGCTTGGCTACAGCCGCCAGTTGCCCGCCGGGCTGAAGGTCGGCGTGGACTATGCCCACCGCGAGTACAAGGATCTCCCGGCCCTGGTCGAAACCAACGGCATCTACGAAGGAAATGTCTTCAAGGGCTACAAGAACGAGGCGTTCAACCAGATCTACGCCATCACGAACAACAGCTGGAACCGGTACGTCTACGACGGGATTTCGCTGAACGCGAGCAAGCGCGGCAAGCGGCTCCAGGTCCTGGGGGCCTACACCCGGGCGTTCCAGCACAACGCGGGGACGTGGCAGCCCAACGACCCGGCCTCGTTCATCCAGCCGGACGCGTTCGACAATGACAAGGGCATCGGCAGCATTCGCGGCAACGTGACCAACAGCCTGTCCGGCACCGCAGATACGCGGAGCCCGTCCTGGCAGAAACACAACTTTCGGCTCGGCGGCACCTACCTCGCCCCGAAGGGCTTCGTGCTGGCGCTCAACTACTCCTATCAGTCGGGCGCGTACTCGGGCCCGGTCGTGACGAAGATTGCCGCGTCCGATCCGCAGTTCGGCCCCCCGACTGTCAAGCTCTCGAATGGCCGCGTAGTGGCGAATCCGCTGGCGACGACGATCCGTTTTGTCGGGCCGACGCGCGGTGACGGGCAACTCCAGCTCCAGGCGCTCCAGATGTTCAACTTCAGGCTTGGCTATAGCTTCAAAGTGCTGGGAACCCGCCAGATCCAGACGGCGCTCGACATCTTCAACGTCAGCAATCGGGGCGCCTACGAACAGTGGCTCGACAACGCCAACCAGACGTACAGTCCCAACTACGGGCTGGGCCGGGCGCTGCAGTTCCCGCGAGTCTTCCAGCTCTCGGTCCGCTTCGCGTTCTAGTTCCAGGGCGTTCGAGTGCGCCGGCGCGAGATCGCCGGCCGAGTGGAGAGAGTCAAGGAGAGACCATGAAAGCCGTGCGACTGTCGGTACTGCTCATGCTGTGCTGCGCCATCATCCCGCTGTCAGGGCAGCCGGCACCTGTAACGGTGACCCACGGACCGATTCTGGGCCGGCTGGGGTCCACCGAAATCGGTGTCTGGGTGCGCACGTCGCGTCCCGGGACTTTCCGCGTCCGTTATGGCCTCGACGCCAGGACGCTCGACACCGTGTCGGCGCCAGGCAAGACAGACATCGACCACGACAGCACCGGCTGGGTGCTCGTGCAGGGCCTGACGCCCAACACCAAGTACTACTACCAGGTCGTCGCCGGAGACGCGGCGCCGCCGGTGGTCCCCGACGGCTCCTTCACGACGCTTCCCGCGGCTGACGCGTACCGCAACGCCCAGTACAACCCGAAGGGCCTCTTCAACTTCCGCTTCGAGTTCGGCACCGGGAACAACCAGAGGCCCGCCGGCGAGGGGCCCTGGCCTCCCGCCTTCAAGACCATGCTGGAGAAGCTCCAGGACAAGGTCTACTTTCACATTCAGAACGGCGACTTCATCTACGAGGAGAAGCGCGACTACCGCGTGCAGGAGTGGCTCGGGCAGGTGGGCCTGACCGCCGATCAGGCGCCACGGATCGTGAACCTGGTTCCGAGCATCGTCGGTGTCTGGGAGAACTACAAGGTGTACCTCGAGCGAGGCAAGGCGCTCGCCGCGTGGCACCGCAACGTGCCAGCGTTCTTCACGTTCGACGATCACGAGATGCTCGACAACATCGACGGCACCAGTGAGGTCGGACGGCGCAATCGCCGGGCGGTGTTCCGCGACATCGGTGCCAGGGCCTGGTACGACTACGTCGGCTGGGCCGACCCGATCGCACCCGGGGTGAACCACTTCGGACAGGCCCAGCTCAAGGCGGGCAGCGACATCCTGACCGATCCGCAGGCCGACTTTATGAAGCTGGCGTCCGACTTCCGCGAGCCGGGCGAGTTGCACGTGAACTGGGGCGGCGTCGCGGCAGGCGTTCCCGAACGGGACCTCGACAACCTCCCCGGCGTCGCCGGCGATCCCAATGCGAACGTCTATCAAATCGTCGAACGGCTCGACGCGCACAGGCTGAGAGTCAAGCCGGCGGCGAAGGCCGATGGCACGGCGACCTACAGCATCGCGCGAAAGTCCTACTACGACCTGCGGGTGGGCAACGCGCACTACTTCTTCCTCGACACGCGCAGCTACCGGGGCATCAGCGATCCCACCCATGCGAACAAGCCGCAGTTGACCATGCTCGGCGCGGCCCAGAAGGCGTGGCTGATGGACGGGATGAAGAAGAGCGACGCGGACTTCTTCTTCGTGGTGTCGCAGGTGACGTTCATGATTCCCCACGTCGGCGGCACGCCGGTCGCGGGCGCCACGGAGCAGAACGCCGGCGAGAATCCCGTGCACGACGAAGCCTGGACCGGGTTCGTCAACGAACGGGACGAACTCATCAGGTTCTGGGAGACGTTGGGCAAATCGGTGTTCGTGTTGACCGGGGACGTGCACAACAGCTTCTCCGTGAAGATCACCGATCGCATCTGGGAACTCGCCTCGGGGCCGCACAACTCGCGCAACCACCGCGCCGACGCCGAAGGCAACCCGCCTCCGAACGGCACGTTCAACTCGGCCGGGCGGAACTGCGAAATCCGCTGGTCGAGCTACTTCCTGCCCGACGTCCCGGCGCCGCTCGTGCGGCAGCCGATCTACGCGGTGGCGCAGGTGAACAACGTGTTCGACAACAGGCTGGAGGCGAACACGCCGCGCTGGGTGGCGTACCCGCATTCCCAGGTGGTCTTCCAGTTCTTCGACGGGTTCACGGGCGACCTGCTCTACGCGGAGTCGATCCTGGTGAATCGGTAAAACACGGCTCCGGGCCGCAGCCCGCGCATTCGATGCTCCGTGGAGAACACGCGATGTCCCGTAGATGGCTTCTGACGCTCGCTGTCCTGTTGCTCGTGACGGCCATATCCGGGCTGAGCCAGGCCCAGCCTGCGCCGGGCACACTCTTCCTGCACCCGGAGCGCATTCCACTCAAGGCCGGCGGCTTCGCGACGGCTGAACGGGGCACGATGTACGTCCCGGTGAACCGTGCGAACACGGCGGGCGGCGTGCTCGCGCTCGAGATCTACCGCTTCAAGGCGGCCGCGGCCGCGACCAAGGGAACGCCGCCGATCTTTCGGCTCTACGGTGGTCCGAACTTTCTAGGGTTGGCGGAGAACCTCGCGACCCCCGGCTTCTATGAGCAGGACATTTTGCCCTACACGCAGATCGCGGATCTCGTGGTCGTCAGCCAGCGGGGCATCGGGCCATCCAAGCCCACGACGCTGTGCGAGCGAGCGCCGGAGCTTCCTCTGAACGAGCCAGTCAGCCGGGAGGCCGCCGCCGCGGGCTTCCGCCAGATGGCCGTCGCGTGCAAAGCGTACTGGGACAGCCAGGGACTCGATCTGCGGGGCTTCACCGTCCTCGAGGCTGCCGCAGATGTCAACGACGTCCGGCGGGCGATGGGCTACGACAAGATCACCCTGTGGGGCGGAAGTTTCGGCTCCCACTGGGGGATGGCGATCATGCGCTTCTACCCCGAGATCGTGGCGCGGGCCATTCTCAGGGGCATGGAAGGTCCGGACCACACCTACGACATGCCCAGCGCGGTGCTGGGCGCGGTATCCAGGATCGCCGCCGCCGCCGATGCGGACCCGGCGCTGAAAGGGATGATCCCTGAGGGCGGACTGCTTCAGGCGTTCAAGACCGTCATCAGTCGCGTGGAGAAGGCGCCAGTCAGGGTGACGGTCACCAATCCGGCGACCCGCACGCCCCAGACCGTGGTGTTCGACGCGTGGCGGGTCCGCGACCTGGCACTGGGGTACTCGGGCCGGCTCGCCTCCCGCCGCGGCATGACGACCTGGCCGGCTGACGTCCTGGCGCTGTATCGGGGGGACTTCACGCAGGCGGCGCTGTCGCTCGTGCGGCCGCCGGAGGGCTTCAGGACGGCGAGCTACTTCATGCTGGATTGCGGCTCGGGCATCAGCCCGGCCCGTGAGGCCACGCTCAACGCGGATCGGGCCGTCGAGGTGCTCGGCGAGGTGAACCTCGACTACCAGGCGGCCTGCCCCGTCTGGCACAGCGACCTTGGCAACGAGTTCCGGAAGAACTTCGAGTCCGCTATCCCGATCGTCATCGTGTATGGAACCTGGGACGTGTCCACTCCGCAGGAGAATGCGCTCGAACTGGCGCCGTTCTTCAAGAAGAGCACGCTGGTCAAGGTCGTCGGCGGATCACACGGCTCGCTCGAGGACGCGATGAAGGCGTCGCCGGACTTCCGCCGCGCGGTGATGAAGTTCGCAGCGACCGGTGACATCTCGGACGTGCCGGCGCAGGTGGATCTTCCTGCCGTCGAGTGGGTCGTCCCCAAGGCCGTGGCGGACAAGCGGTGAACGGCGCCAGGCTCGTCGTCTGCGGAGTGGTCAACAGCCCCCGCATGGAGTATTCCGAATGACACGCACACTCGCCCGCGCCACCGGCGCGGCACTCCTCGCCCTTCTCGCGTTCGGCTCAGGCCCCCGCGCTGCGACGCAGGCGCCCGGGGCTGCTCCGGGCGGACGGGATGAACCGACGCTACGCATTGCGGTGCGCTTTCACCTCGTCGCCGACATGGACATGGCCAAGAAGGGCGTGGCCATGACCAACTGGATGACGCCGGAGATGATCACAACCACGGTGATGCCCGAGGTCAACAGGATCTGGGCCCCCGCGAAGATCGAATGGACCCTGAGCGGTGTCACGCCTGGCACGACACGCAGCGAAGGCCGGCCCGGCGTCATCGCCTACGTGCTCGCCGCCGCTCGTGACAGCGAGGGACACGGGGATCCCGAACGGATCAGGAAACTCCTCGCGATCCTCAACGAGGATCGGGCCGATCCTCGGGCCGTCAACATCTACGTGATTCCCTATCTGGGCGGCACATCACAAGGCAATACTCAGCCCGCGCAGCGGCGGATCATCATGGGCCAGTGGACCGACAAGCCCTCGAGAGGCGAGCGCCCCCCGGAGAAGTGTCTGCTCGTCGAGCCCCTGCCGTTCAAACAGGGCTCATTCGGACGCACGGTGGCGCACGAACTCGGGCACATCCTCGGCCTGAAGCACCCCGAGAAGGACGTGCCGCCGTTTGAGCGCCTGATGGGCGGCACCCGGCAGGCCTACAACCTGACAGACGCCGAGATCGCGACGGCGCGCAAGACCGCGCCGACCCTGTTCCCGGCGCCCCCACCGCGCTGACGCCGCACGGCGTCCGCCTGAACTGCAGGAGACTGAACGATGGAAACGGTCCGCGAGGCTGGCATCTTCCCGTCCACGCTGATGGAGGACATCAGGAACCAGTTCGCCTATGTCGACTGGGACCCGTACTCGGGCCAGCGAATCTTTTTCGACGCCGCGTCAGGGTCATGCCGGCCGTACCGGGTCATCGACGCGGTGGCCCGGGAGACGTGCCTGCCGGACCAGCAGGGACGGGCCAATCCCGGCTCCCGCCACGCCGTCGAGGTGACCGCGAAGGGCATCGAGGATCTCATGCTGTTCTTCGGCGCGCGCTCCGGGCACATCATCCCCGGCTGGAGCAGCAGCCACGTCATTTATCGCATTACGGACGCCGTCCTGTCGTCGGTTCCCGGGACCAACGTCGTCACCACGGGCCTCGATCACGCCTCCGTCCGGAGCGCGCTGGCGCAGTTCGCCGCGACGTACCGGAAGGAAGAGCGGATCGCCGAGCCCAACCGCAAGACCGCCTCGGTCGAATTGCCCCGCATTCTCGAACTCATCGACCGCGACACGTGTTTCCTCGCGGTTACCCACACCTCGAACGTTACGGGCGAGATCTACGACGTCCAGACCATCGTCAGCGAGGCGCGGCGGATCAAGCCCGATCTATTCATCATGATCGACGGCGTCCAGTACTCCCCGTCGGGGCCGATCGACGTCGAGGCCTTTGGCGCAGACGCCTACGTCATCGCCCCGTACAAGAACTACGGCGTCAAGGGCTGCGGCTACGCGCACGCGACCGACAGGCTGGCGCGGCTGCCGCACTGGAAGTACCTCTTCAAGCCGGATACGAGCTGGGACCTCGGAGGCGTCGAGCACCAGTCGTACGCGGCGTGGTCGGCCGTGGTCGACTACCTCTGCTGGCTCGGGCGCCATTTCACCGACTCGACCGACAGGCGCACGCTCGTCGTTGCGGCCATGACTCACGTGAAGCGCCATCTGGAGGGCTTGCTGCACCTGCTGCTCCACGGGAACGGGAACGTGCCTGGACTGCTGGACATGACGCACGTGACGGCCTACGGCATCGGGGACGACCTCTCACGACAGTCGTTGCTCGTGGGCTTCAACCTGGATGGCATCGCGTCGGCGGAAGGGTGTGACCTGTACCGCGGCGAGCAGTTGCGCCTGCACGCGACAGGCCACGACCCGTTCTTCGGGCTCATGCTGCAGCAGCTCGGCATCTCGAGCTTCATCCGGCTGTCGGGCAGCCACTACAACACTCCCAGGGAGATCGAGCGCTTTCTCGAGGCCACGGCGAAGTTCGCACCTGCGCGGACCCAGGTGCCCGTGGGAGCGTCCACGCATTCCCAGTAACGGAGGCTGCCACTCATGGCGCACGACGGCGCGAGAGTCCTCTCACCGCGACGGCTGCCACTCGCCCTGCTCGTGCTCGCGGTCGTTGTCGCCGCCGCCCAGCCGGGCCGGTCGCAGGCGCCGCCGGCCGACGCATCCGCCCGCGTCGACCCGCGGCTGATGTCTGGCCTCGCGTGGCGCAGCATCGGGCCGCACCGGGGAGGACGGTCCATCGCGTGCGCCGGAAGTGCTGGCCGGCCCAACGAGTACTACTTCGGCGCGACCGGCGGGGGCCTCTGGAAGACCACCGACGGGGGCACGACTTGGATGCCCGTGACCGACGGGCAGATCAGGAGCAGCTCGGTCGGGGCCGTTGCCGTGTCCGAGTCCAACCCTGACATCGTCTATCTCGGCATGGGCGAGACCCAGCTGCGCGGGAACGTCATGCAGGGCGACGGCATGTACCGGTCGTCGGACGCGGGCCGGACGTGGACGCACCTCGGCCTCCCGGACACCCACGCCATCGGCCGGATCCGCATCCACCCCTCGAACCCGGATCTGGTCTACGTGGCGGCCCTGGGCCATCCGTACGGGCCGAACCCCGAACGCGGCGTGTACCGGTCGGCTGACGGCGGGCGGCACTGGACGCGCGTCCTCTTCCGGAACGATCGGGCCGGCGCGGTGGACATCGATTTGGACGCCAACGACCCTCGGGTGATCTACGCGTCGCTCTGGGAGGTCTACCGCACACCGTGGATGCTGTCGAGCGGCGGTCCGGGCTCCGGCCTCTTCAAGTCGATCGACGGCGGCGAGTCGTGGACGGAGATCACGCGCGTTCCTGGGCTTCCGAAAGGCATCGTCGGCAAGATCACGATCACGGTGTCCCGTGCCGACAGCCGGCGGGTCTACGCGATGGTCGAGGCCGACGACGGCGGGCTGTTCCGGTCGGACGATGCGGGCGCCACGTGGGCCAGGGTGAACGACGAACGGGATCTGCGCCAGCGGGCGTTCTACTTCTCGCGGATTGTCGCCGACCCGAAGAACGCGGACACCGTCTACGCCCTGACGATAGGACGGATGAAGGGCCTGTCGCAAGGCGACGGAGCGACGGAATGCCGGTTATGCGACACGGGGCTTCCCGATGGCCCCGATCGACTGGAT
>Ga0315282_10007318_pt1 | contig 18177 bp, 20 predicted proteins | sample YL17G07_20_MG_FD_203693 | JGI IMG/M metagenome (GOLD analysis project Ga0315282, IMG submission 203693) | Sediment microbial communities from Yellowstone Lake, YNP, Wyoming, USA - YL17G07_20 | ecosystem: Environmental > Aquatic > Freshwater > Lake > Sediment | place: USA: Wyoming | collected...
TTCAGGACACAATCAATTACATAAGAAACCAGAAATATGGCGCAAACATGCAGAGTCAGCAAACGCTCTTATGCTTTGGCGCCTAAGCACGGAAATCCCCCAATCTCTGATTGGGGGTTGTTTACAGAATTATTCAACACCGCATGGTCTAGATAGACCATTTTTTATTACTATTTATGAATGGTCAATCTTAAGAAGTTTTATATATAACTTATAAAAATGAAAAATCGAGGGGCATGAGACACGTACAATTTAAGTGTGAAGCTAAAGAAGATGTAGCAGAACTTCTACTGCAATTTGCAGATAAAGGCCCGTTTCATAACCTTCTTCAATTAATTTCAAATACGTGGGATGCAATAGCACACGGAACGTGGGTGGATTATTATCCAAATTCAACTCCAAGCAAGCTTAGTGTCAAAGATAACGGAGAAGGCATGAATTCTGTTGAGGGTTTACCTGAATTCTGGTGGTATGGAAAAAGCCCTAAAAAACAAAATAAAATGAAATGCGGTAGGAGAATGATGGGGGATAGAGGTATTGCTGTGATTGCAATAGCAGCAATGTGCGAAGAGTTGTATCTTGAAACCATAAGGGACGGAAGAAAAACTGTTTTCCATCGAGATTTTAGTAAAGGCCTTACCTTGGGGGAGATTGTAGATGGTGGGGAAGAAGAAGTTGACCCAAAAACTCCAAGCGGAACTTTGATAGAAATGAGGAATCTGAAGTTTCAACCAGGGGATGAATTTAATGAAATATATCTAAAAAGATGGATACCATGGAAAAGACCAATACTCCCAGATTTTAAGATTTATGTTAATGACGAAGAATTATTGGCACGTTCTGTACAAAATTCTAAAATGAAAGTAAGAATCGACGAAAAAGGGAACCATATGGGGCGAGTCTTTGGACACATTAATATTACAGGAACCCCTGCTCCAGAAGCAGGGATTTATGTATATGTGCATGGCGAGTGTATAGGAACTACAGTAGACTATTATGAGTGGGATAACCTACCATTGGAACTAGCTAAAAGGATGGTGGTAACAGTTGATGCTGATGATCTAAGGACTGCTGAAGGTGCTGATAGGTATACATTTATTAAAGGAAACCGGGGTTATGAAGAATTAAAAGGATATTTAGGAAGAGAGATTGATAAAGCTAGAACAACCTATGATAAGGAATCTCAGTACACAAGAGCAAGTGCCATAACAAACCAGATGCCAGTATTACTTAGGCAGGTTTCCGAGAGATTAGCTACAAAGGCAGTTGCGGGTTACAGAAAACTCCAAGAAACTGAAGGAAAAAAAGGAAGAACACTAAAACCTGAAACAGCTTTTACGGAGATGGATGAATCATTACCCGGAGTATATAAGGATGGAGCCATAATGATCAACTCAAATGATCCTGCTTTAAGGGTCACATCTAACTCATCGGCAGCAGCCCTTAAACATAATATTGCAGAGGACATGGTTTTAATTCTTGCTGCCAATGGGGCAATTTCGGTAAAAGATTTATTAGCAAGAAGGGCAAGAATTTGGGCTGATATCAACAGTGAAGGTAAACTGGAAAACAGGCAGATAAGACCCGAACTGGTTTATGGCTTGGAAATGCTTGCTGAACTATCTGAAAGAACTGTTGGAGAACTTAAGCATTTTGCTGCAACAGGACTATTCCCGTGTACAGATGAAGGGGTATGTGGTGCTGACTATCTGAAATTTGCTAAATCCATATTAGGATACACCTCTTTATATTCCTCAATTGCAGATAGGATGTCTCAGGCAGACATTCCAATATACATGGAAAGATATGGGAATCTTATCAAGATAGCTGGTGAGAAAGTAACCGAACATTTAATTAAAAATCTCGGCCAAACAATAGAATGCTATGCTCTTGCAAATGTATGTCAGGAATCTGTCTTCGGGCTTTTGCATGGATTGGAAAATCAAAATAGTGATGTTGGCATCAGAGATACATTCAAAACATTTAGGTCAAGGATGCTAAGTGTACCCGATATTGCTTTAGAGTGTGATGGTATTGATGAAAAACACGTGACAAGAGTCATTGAATATACTGGAAAGCAAAACATACATCTCGGATACTCTAGAACACCTAAAGGAACACTTTATCACTTCGGAGATTTTGTGCGAGCCCACCTCGATATGTTATCCAAGACTGCAAGTGAATTCAACTTACCTTAATTTTTAAAACATCCCTTGCGTTTTCTCAACTAATTAATAATCTGATTTTTTATTCTAAAAAAGAAGCTTTCAGCAAATTGATTCTTATATTAAAGATATTAAAGCATTGATGAATTGTCTGAAATAAGAATTTGTAATATTCTAACTACTTAATGAATGTTACAGTAAAAAACTTTTAATGAGGCTATCGCTTAATTAATTTTCAAAAAATATTTCACAACCCTTCTCTTTATTTTCAAGAGAACTCCCCTTTTGGGATGGAATATATTTATAGCAATCTACTTCAATAAAAACTATCAGAAAACTTAAGGGCCTTTATAGACTCTTAATTTGTATATAATGAGTACTCTAAAAGTTGCAAATTTCGGAATCCATCCACTTTTGAGCATTACCTTTTTATATTACAATCAATTCTATGCTATAATGCCAAGGTCGCATAATCTGGTATTGCGGCAGTCTCGAATTTTGTAAATCAAGAGAACTGCTCCCAAAAGGGTTCCAGGTTCAAATCCTGGCCTTGGCGCTTTAATTAATCTCCGAGAAATATATCCAAATTTCAAAATTAACAACGAAGCTTTAATTGCATTTTTTAGTTAAAAATGAAATAAGTTTCAATATTAACTAAAAATCCTTAAAAAAGATTTTTTGTTAATAGTAAAATTTATAAATAGCGTCAAATTATATTGCAGTATGGATCAGCTGAAAGAGCTAGAAAACACATTTTTGGAAGAATACGAATCTTCTAAAGTGCTTATCAATCTTTCAAAAAAAAAATCTGCCTTGATTTTGCTCTCAAAGGCTTTATTTGCTTTAACTGATTACATGATATTTAATAAATATAAGAAGCTTCCAAAAAATCATTCTGAGAGATTTAGAATTCTTGAAGAAAAGGAGTATGACACTTACAGTATTCTTAATGAAGTCTGGAGTAAATATACGGACTTGTATTCTAAACCTGCTCTTGAGGATTCTATTATTTTACTTAAAGAAGCTATCAAGAAGGTAATTGAAAAAAATGAAGAAATTAGTGAAAAAATTAAAAAAGCTATTAAATAATAATGTACTAGATTTAGTAATTTTCGGGTCATTTATTAAGAACAAATTAGATCCAAAAGATATTGATATTGCTGCAATAATAAGGGAAAGAGTAGATATTGCGAAGCTTAAGAAAAGTCTTACTGAAATAGATAAAAAAATTCATTTGCAGGTTGTAAGCTTGGAGGATTATGATAAGTTTATATGGCTAACCTTAATAAGGGAGGGTTACTCTGTAAAGCACAATAAATATCTTTATGAGCTTTACAATATCAAGCCTGTTGTATTATTTAAATATGATTTGAGAAAATTGACACTTTCAAATAAGGTTATGTTTGAAAGAGCTATAAAAAATTTTAAAGACATTGAAAAACTCTCAAACAGGGTCGTTTTAGTTCCCATAAGCTTATCCGGCGAATTCAGAAGTTTTCTTAGGAGATGGAATATTGATATTGAGTCTCTGGAATATGAGCTTTTACCAGTTATGAAAACCTAATGTGTAGATAATACTAATAATGTCAATGATATTTAATTAGTAAGGCTTTGAACCCTTTTTCCAACTCCTGGCCTTGGCGCTTTAATCTATTGATCAGGTAATTCTAAATCATGTAACAGCAATCTCAAAGACTTAATCATCATGTTTACACGCTGTTCTCCAGGACGATACGTAAGCTTGACCTCAATTGCGCCATCCGGGCCCCCTATACATGTTAGCTTTGTACCCTCTCCATATTCAGGTAATCCTCTTAGCCTTGAAAGCTCTCTTAGATATCTTACAGACCTTCCACGAGAAAGCATTTCCGAAGCAGGAATATTATGTTTTAAAGCTTCATAAACCTGCTGAATGGTTAAATCGCTTTGTTTAAGTGCTCTTTTATATTCTTCTGAAGATTTTTCTGCAACGCGCAAATATCTTTGGATAGTCCTAATGCTTACTCCTCCAAAAACTTTAGCAATTTGTGCATTTGTATAACTTTCTTGCTCCCTTAGTTTTAGCGCAGTATTAACAATATCCCAAGGCGTTAGGGTACCTCGCTCCATATTTTCACTTATTGCGATATGATAAGCTTGCTCCCTTGTAAGATTATACATGACTTTTGCTTCTATTTCAGAACGGTGCATATGCCTAAGTGCTTCAGTCCTTCTAAATCCACAAATAAGTCTATATCCAGATTGCCTAGCTGGCTCAACAATTACAGGAACAAGCTGTCCGTCCTGTCTTATTTGTCTTACAAGTGAATCAATATTAATATCATCACGATTTCTATAAGTATTATCATCAACAATCTGACTAAGTTTTAAAATCAAATACTCATATCGCTTGCTCATTTTAGATAATTTATTATTTATTAATAGTAACTTAATCAACTGAAATACAATTACCTTTAAAAACATACCTATTCATTAGTTTGTTATTCCAAATTGATTGAGTTCCTTAAGAAAATGCTTAACGGTTAACCTTAAGAATAAAACCAGCTACTTATTACTAATAAGGGTGCTGTAACACCATACACTACAGAAACTTCTTCCGGAGATATATATCATATTGATACTCGTCGGACACTTTTATTGTGGCTTTAGGCATGTAACTTTAAAAACCATAATGCATTCCTCCTCAATATGGATGCTAAATTAATCCTGTTTTCGCTTATTTTATTAATTACAGCTCTTGTGTCTTCCACTCTTTTTGCAATATCCTCATCTCAGGAGAACCCTACATATAATACCATATACATAAGAGATTATAACACTAACACTTACGAACTAGAGTCAAAATTCAAAAACCATCCCACTAGTGGTTCTTATGATTCACATTATGCGAAGGTACTTTATAAAGTTCTGGAAAAAAGAAATGAAGCCAAAGATAGAATAAGAGTTGAGCAAAAGAAGAAAGAAAAAGAATGGTTTCTTGAATAAAAATGGTGCCGGAGGGGTGATTTGAACTCCCGACCTTTACGTGCAACAAGACATTTCTTAATTGCTCTACGTAACCCAGTTAGTGAGTTAATCATCGGCAAAAGCCTCATCGCTCAAATTTATGAGCGTAGCGCTCTAACCAGGCTGAGCTACTCCGGCGTAAATTAACCTAAAGAATCCTTGCACCCTATAAAAACTTTTTTATTTTCTCGGCAAAATCATTAATTTCCTTGTCTTTATACTTTTTAGGAGTCCAGTCTAATCTTACTCCATCTCCCTTAAACCTGGGTATTACATGAATATGCATATGTGGAACAAGCTGGCCGGCAGATTTGTTGTTATTAATCAGTACATTAAAACCATCATTCCCAAGAGAAGATGACATTGCCCTGGCAATCTTTTTGCCGACCTTCAGAGTATAATTGAGGATTTCCTCAGGAGCATCAATTAAAGTTTCATAATGCTCTTTGGGCATAACTAGACAATGCCCCTTATTTGCAGGTGCAATATCCAAAAAAGATATAATGTTTTCATCCTCATAAACCTTTGTAGAGGGAATCTCTCCTTTGATTATTTTGCAAAAAATACAGTCCATCTTTACACCTCTGAAAAATGTTTGATATCTTCTAAATTGTCTAAGTCAATTATGACATAATTCAATTTGGAATTGAAATGATCGCTTCCAGGATTGAGGCAGATCGTTTTTCCAATCTCATCTCTCCATGAACTTATCTTTGAAGATTCATGGACATGTCCATGTAGTGTTAAAGGTGGTTGTTCCTTATTTATAAATTCTTTTATTGCCTTGCTCCCAAAATGCTGCCCATGATAGCTTGCATCCAGTTTTGTATTAAATGGGGGAGCATGCATTACATAGATTGTTTTTTTTGGATTGCTTAACCTTTTCAATCCCCCTAGATCCTGGATAATAGTACCATTTGCCTTCTCTGCCGTCCTTATAGCTCTTGATTCTTCAATAATAACTTCAGAATCATCATAATCAGGCTTTTCCCAGTCTTTCAACAAAAAGGGATGAGGATTGACAAAACTATATCCAACAAGAAAAAAATTGTGGATTTTTTTTACATTAGAATCAAGTAGATTAAAGACTCCATCTTTTTCAGCTTTCTTCATTACATCCAAATTAGCTCTAAAATCATCATTGCCCATCATAATAAATAGTTCCTTGTCAAATTTTTTTGCTTTTGGAATTAAATAATTTTTTAAAAATCCCTGCTGTACATCAATACCCATATTTATTGGCCCTCTAAAGTGCGGGCATATATCCCCTCCAATCAATATTGCCTTTATGGATTTATCTTTAGCTTTCTCAAATAGAACCTCATAGATCCTTTCATTTCCATGTAGATCAGAACAGAATATTATTTTATGCATTTTAAAAAAAAATGGACCGGCCGAGACTTTCATTGAGGTATTAACGTTACCTTCATTTTGAACTCGGGAGCACCCCACAGCCGATGGGGAATTCTACCAGGCTGAACTACCGGCCCACAGGATGGAAGAAAACCAGCGCTCTTTAAAAACATTATCAATCCAAAAAAACAGTCCCACTCATGCGCTTTAAGTAACGGAAGTACAGGGGCGTGTGGGACTAATAATAAAACAGCAAATGCAAGGAGAGCAGTCCCCCTATTGATTTATTTAATCCATGACTAATAAATGATTTAGAATTTTTATTTTATCAATCTTAGATGTAATAATGAATTCAACAACAAATTTTATATATATCTGGGAATACCGGAATGATTATGCAAGATAACCTAAGAAAATACGCATTGCAGAATGCAGTAAAATTTGAAGGCAAAGCAAACGTAGGAGCAGTTATTGGTAAGGTCCTTTCTGATAATCCAGATTTGAAAAAGGATATATGTAAGATTAAAGAGCTTGCCCAAAAAATGGTGAAGGAAGTAAATAAGATTCCATTAGAGGAGCAAAAAGAACAATTAAAAAAAATTGCCCCAGAACTTCTCGAGAAGAAAAAGACAGAAGAGACAGTAGAGCTTCCAGCCCTTCCAAATGCCCAAAAAGGAAAGGTTATTACTGCCTTTCCTCCAGAGCCTAGCGGTTATCCTCATATAGGCCACGCAAAAGGCGCTATTGTTAATTATGAATACGCTAAAAAATATGATGGAAAGTTCATACTAAGGTTTGAAGACACAAATCCAGAGCTTGCTAGAAAAGAATACTATGATGCCCAGCTTGAAGGTTATAAATGGCTGGGGGTAAAATGGGATCAATTGATATATATCTCGGATACCATAGACCAGATGTACAAAAAAGCAGAAGAACTTCTAAAAAAAGGTATTTTTTATGCCTGTGACTGTTCAATTGAAGAGATGAGGAGAAAAAGGATGTCAGGTGAGGAATGTGACTGCAGGTCAAGGGAAACTAACGAAAATCTAAAATTGTTCAAAACAATGCAAGGTGGAAAATTAGAAAAGGGCGAAGTCATAATAAGGCTTAAAGGAGATATGAACCACAAAAACAGTGTGATGAGGGATCCAACCATGTTTAGGGTTATAAAACAGCCTCATGATAGGGTAGGAACAAAATATATAGTATGGCCAAGCTATGATTTTGCAGCAGCGTTTAGTGATGGCTCTGAAGGTGTAACTCATAGGGTTAGGTCAAAGGAATTTGAGCTAAGGGCTGAGCTTCAAAATACCCTACAAAAATTGATGGGATTTAAAGAAACAATAATAATTGAGCAAGCACGATTTAACCTTGCAGGTGTTGAAGCAAGTAAAAGAAAAATAAGAGAAAAGATAGCAACTAAAGAGTTGATTGGATGGGATGATCCAAGTCTGTCCACTTTGGTTACGCTGGAAAGAAGAGGTTTTTTGCCTGAAGCAATTAAGAGTTTTCTGTTGAAAAAAAGCATTACAAAGCACGAGTCAACTATAACCTGGGAGGATATTGAGGCTGAAGATAGGAAATTCATCGATAAGCTAGCCCACAGGTATTTTTTCATTTGGAAACCCAAAGAAATCAAAGTAGAAAATGCCCCAAAACAGAGTATAGAACTTGACCTTCACCCAGATAACAAAGAAGGCGGTAGAATATTTGAAACAAAGGATAGTTTTTATGTTACAGAAGAGGATTATAATTCCTTCAAAGAAAACAAGATGTATAGACTGATGGACTGTCTTAACTTCACCAAAAAAGGAAAAAAATTGATTTTTGACTCATTAGAATACGAAAAATATAAGGAAAAAGGGGAAAGGATAACTCATTGGCTTCCAAAAGGAGATTTGATGGATGTTGAAGTGCTTATGCCCAATAAAACTATCATTACAGGTATTGGGGAACAGACGTTAAGGAATGTAAAAATAAATGATGTTGTACAGTTAGAGCGATTTGGTTTCTGCAGATTGGACAAAATAGAAAATAAAAAGCTATTTTTTTGGTTCACCCATAAATAGCTTTAGTTTATTCAAAACTTTCTTAGCGGTCTCTTTTGGTGATGTATGTGTGCTATAGACTGCAATATCGTAATGTTTTTTATCATAACAGTCTATTCCGTAATAATGCTTATATCTCTTTTTCTCAGAATACTCTCTTTTTTCAAGTGCCTCCACCATACTTTTGATGCTATTGCTTTTTTCCTCTTTTCTCCTATCTTTTAATATCCTCCTTGCTCTTTCTCTTTTCTCAGCATCCATAAATATTTTTATAGAGTGGGGTATGAAATACCATGATAATCTTCCATCAATTACGAAATTATTATGTTTTTTTCCAAGCTCTACCTGCCTTTTATCTAGTTCTTCATCAATCGATCTGTCGTACTCTGCTATCTTGCTTAATTCCAATAGGGAAATCCCCCTCTCCTTTGCCATGTTTCTCATAAGATCCCCTGTAGAATAATGTGACAGCTTAAGTTTTTTGGACAACGCCAGGGATATTGTAGATTTACCAGCACCTGCTCTCCCGCTTACAGTTATAATCATGTCTCAACCTTAAGAGCTTATATATTTAAATATTACCATTTATTCTATAGGACTATGAAGCCGGGTACTCTTGAAAAGGTAAGCATCTACCTCCTGAAAAAAGGCTATACTCTTAAATCTTTAACGCGTACTGCATTTGATATCCTTGCAAGAAAAGATTCAAGAATCCTTTTGATAAAAATTCTTGAGGATGCCAACTCTATATCCGAAGAATATTCAAAGCAAATGAATCATATAGCCTCGTATATAGCTGCCTCCCCCTTGATTATTGCGGAAAAAGCAGGAGCAAAGCTTTATGATAACATCATCTACCTAAGATCCGGCATCTACACACTTAACTTCAACACATTCAGGAACTCTGTTGAGAACAAATTTCCTTTCATCAAGTCAGATCATGCAGGACCGACCGCGCATATTTTAGGTGATAGGATAAAAAAAATAAGGGAAGAGCAGGGCATTTCTTTAGGAGATATCTCAAGCAAGATGGGCGTTACCAAAAAAATGATCCAAAAATACGAGAAAGGAGAATCAGACGTGACAGTAAATAAAGCCCTTAAGATTTATGATATCTTTGGTCACGCTGTTTTTGACAAGATAAACATCTTTGAAACCCCGTCAAAGGAAAAAATTGACACAAAATCAGATATTGGAAAGAAATATTCTGGTCTTGGTTTTGAAGCGATTGACACAAAAAAAGTGCCTTTTGATATTATCGCAAAAAAAGATAAGGAGATAGTGCTCACAAAGATAGGCGATAAAGCCAACCCTCAGCTGCAATCCCTGTCAAGGTTGTTGGATGCAGACGGTTTGACCATTTACAGGAAGAAAAAACCCAAAGACATTCCGGCCTTGACAAAAAAAGAGTTTATGGAATTTGAGAAAGCAAGAGAATTGATTAAGTTTTTGAAAGAGTTTGAGTGAATTTCCTATAAGTTATTCAATTTTGTTTCATGTAAGAGAACGAAAAAAATGATGCAATTCTTGTACTTCTTTCATATATTCCTGGCTGCTTCCGTTTGTCAAATGAACTCTAGGCCCCATTCTTGTGTCAGGTGCATATATTATCATGTTTTCTGCAATCCACCCTTTTTCTTTGTCGGAGGTGGGATCAGGTACCCATGTACGATACATTACATGTAAAATTGTATCTTCTATATGGGGGGCGCAGCAGTTTATCCTAAGATAATACCATTCAGGAACTATCTTTTTTTTAAGCGCTTCGAGATCTTCAGGCTTTGTTGGGTTTTGTTTTTCCCTGATTACTTTTTCCACCAATTCGCGATTTTTTGTTAGATAATCAAAAAAATGCATTTCGGGGTTCTCTTCATAAAATTTTGCATAAGCTTCAGTGCTGTGCTGATCTGGGACAACCTTTCCATCTGCAATAAAATATTGGGCTCTTGCATCTTCAATATCCTGGACAGTTAAACTTTGTTTTTGTGGTAGGAATCTTAATAAGTTAAGGTGCCTTTTCAATGTATTAAAAAAATCCATAACATCTATAAGGTCACGAAGACCATATACTCTAATTTCTTTATCGATGGGTTCACATCCTAGTCTAGAACAAAGAGACCTGTAATGCTGGATAGCACCCATACTTTTCGGTTCCGGGTCTATTTTTATCTTAGGCAAGCATTTCAGTTCTAAATCCTCAATCTCTTCCCAATTCGTCATTTTAATAGGTTTAACAATCTAATGCCCGATGCACTTAAAATCAAAATTCTTTGATTGCCCTGGTGCAACTGTTTCAATGCTTTCAACCAATCCGTCAAAAGAAAGGTGATTTAATGATTTTACTTCCTTTGGAAGGTTAGCTAATCTTTCCGGAACTGTTAAATTAGAGGCTATCAATTCAGCCTCTGTCTGAAAATCAACGCCAAGATCGCACGGAACGCATACCTCTGGAAGGCAATACACCCAGTGTATTTCTTTAGCGCCAGCCAATTTAAAACTCATGGATTTTTCCCTGGTTGTGTCCCCTCTCATTTCAGTATCATCAACCACGATTATCCTTTTTCCTTTAAGATCACCTGTAATTGGAACACACTTATTTCTGGCAATTGCTCGTCTATCGTAAGGACTTATAAAACCCCTGGCAATATGATGATCTCTAAAGTCTGGAAACCGCATTGGAATTCCAGACTGCTCATGGTATCCTTCAGCAAATTTTAGACCAGAATCCAATACCGGCACAATGTAGTCTGCTTGTATGTTCACTTCTTTTGCAAGCTTTCTCCCAACCTCCCTTCTATATTCAGCAACAGGCACACCAAAAATATGCGCATCTTCCCTAGCTAAATAAGTAATCTCAAATATACAATACAATAATTTATCGCTTAGATGAACCCTTTTTCTTTTCAATTCCTCATTAATAATTTGTATTATTTCCCCAGGTTTAACATCGCTGTATTGTATCCTCACATCTGGGAGGTGAAAAAATAGTCTTCGGATACCTCCATCCTCTGAGGCAAGGATATATGATCTATTTGCACCACCTTTGCCCCCAACTACTGCTAATACCAGGGGCCTTATGCCATATTTATCTCTATATCCAACAAGTGTATTATGGGTCATTAAAACAGAAGAATGGGCTCCCTCTATCATAGAATACGCTTTTTCTACCCTTTCCCATAAAGATGTATTTGGATCTGTTTTTTTTAGTAATTGAAGAGCTAGCTCCGAATCAACATTTGTCTTGAAATCCACTTCCTCTTGCTCCAACCTTGTTCTTTCACTGTCATAATTGGTGAATTGACCATTATGTCCATAAAACACTCTAATATCCTCTAATGTTTCTTCTAAAGGTTGAGTAGAACTCATATCTCTGTTGCCATGGGTTCCATACCTGTTATGGCCGATTGCGTAATTACCGGGGAGACTCTTCGTGGATAAAGGCTTATAAACCTTCCGGACCAGACCCATTCCCTTAATAGTGTAAAATTCCTGTCCATCGCTTGTCACAATTCCTGAACTTTCTTGGCCTCTATGTTGCAGATTTTGTAATCCATAGATAGTTGTTGCTGCCGTGACATTTTCAAGAGGAAGATTTACACCGCTCATCTGAAGGGCTCTTCGAAATAATCCGTAATGATTTGGATTGATACATATACCCCAAACTGCGCAATTCTCAGTGATAGATTTACAATGCATTATCCCATTGTAGTCATTCATCTTATTTAAACCTTTCTTTCTTTACTTTCATAAAGTAGTAACTAATTCCCTCATACAAACTAGATGCTTTGTGCGATAATTATCCTATAATGTTCTCTATAACTAGATAATAGCGCTTTATTTTTTTTGTTCCCTTAGAATGTAGAATTCTTAATATCTCTTTATCGTTACTTTGATCTGTTAGCAAGAAACCTTTTCCTATTCTTTCAATATCGAACTTGCTAAGTAATCCATCTCTTGTGTAAACATATTTTCCGTGCTTAGAATGGTCCATATATCCAAACAATTCCCTGTTAATCTTTGCTACTTCCTTAGGTTTTCTTCCTTCAAATTCAAACCTAAACAGCACTTTTTTCTCCATAATCTGTATAGTGAAGAACACATATATATAAATAGTACTGTACACTATTCAGTACTCACAATGAACAAAACCAAAAAAAGATGGGGTAAAAAGAAAAAATACAAAAAAGATTGGCATGAGTACAACGAAGAGCCAATACGCAGAGGCACATTCTATCTTGACTTTGAATGGGCGAGGAGCTGGAAAAGAGAACTAATGAAAATGAATGAAGGAAAAGTAGGCCCGCCATTTTTGTTTCCAAATTCCTTGATTGAACTGCAGGCAGTATGGCTGGAATTCACTGACTTAAGAGGCGTGATAGGTATAACAAGAAAGGTTGTAGAGATAGGCAAAATTCCTTATTACAACTGCTTTAGCACCGTATGCAGGAGAGTAAATATGCTGAATTTAAAGTTAAATCTTCTCAAAGATAAGGACATATATTGCTCAACTGATCTGACAGGTGTCAAGATGAACATGAGCGGAGAATATTTTGAGAAAATGTATGGGGATGGCGATAAAAAGTTCATTAAGGTGACTTTAACTGGGAATCCATATACCAAGGATCTCTATGAAGTTGATGTCGCTATTGAAGGTGAAGAGTTATCAGAACCAGATGTTGCAATGACCCATATGACTGAGCTGGATGCAATGGGATACAATATTCTCGGCTTTTGGGGTGATGGGAAATATGATGTTCATGAATTATTTGATTTCCTAGACCACTACAACATCCCTTCAGCTATAAAGATAAGAAAAGATGCAGTTATTGACCAAGGAGGAGGCTCTGTTAGGAGGAATATCGAGGTTGCAAGATTCAAATATCTTGGTTACGAGAAATGGGCTGAAAGGACATCATACGGCATGAGATGGACAGGAACCGAAGGGATCATCTCAGCTGTTAAAAGAAAATTTGGTGAGAGAATTAGAGCAAAGAAGGAAGAAAATATGCTCAGGGCAGCTAAAAGAAAGTTCTGGGCATATGAAAAAATAAGACAATACGCAAAAGCATAGGCTAATAGGAATTAAAGTTAAGGAGTTCTAGGAATTATCGCACAAAGCAAAACTAGAATCCTCTTTAAAATTAACTTAACTTTACCATGCCCAAAACTAAGATTAATCCAACTATAACTGCTATCAATCCAAAAAGAAGTAGCACTGTTACTGTCGCTTTAATTCTCCTATTTGCATCCCTGACTTCCCTTATAAGTCTATCCGTCTTCCACGCAACTATAAGATTCAGTGCATTGGGTCCAAGGCTATACTGCCATTTCTTCTTGCCTTCATAGATGTTTCCCTTTATGGCTAGATAACCCCTGTTTATCAGCATATCCAAATCATCGCTGCTGACAATCTTTTCTATGCTACTCTGCTCTGCCTTCCTATAAGGAAATCCAGTATACATCCAGATAAAGAGTTTTTTAAAGGATTTGAAATCCGTTTTTTCTTCCATACGTGCATTGGGATTATTTATTCCTTTATAACTTTATCTTCCATATTGACATTAATTAAGGGTTTTGACCCTAAAAAACGTCAATTTTATATATTAACTTACCTTTCATCACAAACTCATGGGAAGATCTCCAAGCCATAAAAAGCAGTATGTCTCAAAACCTGAATGGGCCAAGGAGCAGGATGATTTTCACAGCAAGACAAAGTACCCTTACTGCAAAGGCACTTTCCCGGACTGTCCAGCGGAAATAAAGCCTGATGAAGTAAACAGGATCTGTAAAGTATGTCCTATCTACAAAAAATAGACTGCTTTGATGCATTATTTAATTAAATTACATAGAAATTAGTTCTTAAATAGTATGACATACCTGTTAGTTTTTTAAGATATATAGGAAAATGTTCAGCCGAAAACCTTTATAAAGAATTAGTAGATCTCCTATGCCAATGACAAGCGGATTGTTAGCTAAAATAAACTTGTTGGTACACGCATTATTTAATGACACTTTAAAACCTGATGATTCTATTAGTCTGACTAATCTTGTAAGAAAACCTAAAAATATACCTCTATATAACCGACAAGGGATTCCAGACTATTGGGGTACGGACAGAACTGCAGGTTATTACATAAAAAGAGTTTTTGGGGATGATTTAATGATTTTACATAGATTAGGAATTAAACCTCAGAATAAAAGGCATATTTTTTGGGAAGCCAACTCATGCGGAACAGATTTAGATTATTTTGATATATGGGTGGCTGGTGGATTAGATCCGGATGGACCCATGCCCTATAAAGAGAAAGTGGATTATAGGTCTCCAGAAGTTCGTTATGATGGATTTTTAGGTTTTTTTTCCCTTAACTGCGCTCTTCTCGAACTTGGATCTGGGGAAGGTATATCATTAGCACAATTTTATAATGGATTAAAATACAGAGATCAATTGGTTTGGATTGGAATTGACAAGCAATATCCGGCAGGAGAGATTGATATGGGCAAAAGGGGTGAATTGCAATTTGTACAAGATGATTTTCATGAGCTAGGACATGTTCCTGATTCAAGCATAGACAGGATTTTATCAGTTCAATCCGCTTTTACTCATGGAGATGTGTCAAGAGTATCTGAGCAATTGACTAGAATATCAAAACAAGGAGCAATACTTAGAGCCCTGCCATTAATGGACTATTTGAAAGGCGCTATTAACAGTTTAACGGCAAATGGATGGGATATATATACCATTGGGGAAGAGGGTTTAGTTGCTAGATTAAAATAGTAGTTTATAGAAAATTACTCCTCTATAAAATGCTAGACTCAATCTGAATTGACCCTGATAATTATTTAATCCAATTTGAAGAATTCTTCAATTAACTAGAAATCTTTTTTCTCCTTTTATAGTTCACCAAGAACAAGATCCCAATCAAGAATGCAACCCCTGCAATTTCTATAGCCCAAGATAAGAGATACCATTGAAATGAATTTTTCAATATATCTATTAATATTAGAATAATATATAAAAGTCCAGCTAAAATGAAGGCAATCCCGCCAACTATCTCATGTTTCCAGGATATTAAAAGGACAACAAGCAAAATAAATGTGGGAATATTGTGCATAAATAGTGCACCAATAGTTTGCCAAAAGCTTAGCTCAGGAGAAAAAACATCTAAAGACATCAAAGCTAAAAAAATAATAAAAATAATAGATAGTATTCTTGGTGTCCAGAATATGAAGCGACTGATTGACTTAGGCTTCTTTTTCATAATACGAACTTTAATAATACAATCTATATAAAGTTTGCCAGAAAAAACTATGAAAAGTCTTTTATATGTGATTGAATATTATCTGACATTATGGACCAAAAGGACCTCATCCAGAGGTATGATAGGGCTCAGGTGGAGCTTGCATCTGTTCAGTCTAAGATTAAGCTAACAAGATCTGCCCCAAAACATCCTGCAAATGAGATGTACCTGATAGAACTACTAAGAGAAGAGAAACAGCTAAAAACCGAGATAATCAAGCTAGCTTATCAGTTAGGGAAATATAAATAAGTCTCCCGCACTAATTCGCTTACATAGAAAAAAAGAGGTTGCATTTAGCAGCATCCTTTGCATATATCCTTGCACATTTCTTTCCCTTCATCAGTGCATTTTATGCTAAATCCATCCTTTCTGCAATCGATAGATGCAATCTCAACGCCATCGCAGACAATCTTACAATTTTTTTGTTTCATTTTCTTCCTCCAGATATCGTATATCCAATATTGATTAACCTATACCTATATATAAATTTATCGGTTATCCGATATAGAAATGTTTAAATATAGGTTGACCGATACATATGATCATGCAATGCTGCGATATGAAAGGATTTTTGTCTTTTCTTTTATTATGGAATCTCAGCAAAAGAAATATGACTGGTTCTGAGCTCGCAAAAGAGTTAGAAAAAAGAAAAGGCTCAAAACCGAGTCCAGGCACTATCTACCCTGCATTAAAAGAGTTGGCTGATAAAGGGTTAGTTATGTCAGACAAAAATAAGTCATATACCATCACAAAAAAAGGTAAGGAAGAGTTAAGAAGCGCATGCAACATCTTCTGCAAAATATTTTACGATATGAAGGATATGGTTAATTGCTGTAGATAATGCGGTTAGGTTAATAGTGAGGCTGTCATGATAAGACCTGCAGTCAAAACCCCGACCACAGCCAGGAGCATCGGGATAAGAATATTGGGGTATCCGTACGATCTTTTTATCGGCATTCGTGATCATATGCAAATACTAAAAGTAAGAAAAACATTTCTGGTATAGTTTAGAAATTATAGTTTTAGTTTACCTCTACTCTCCAATTCTTTTAGGTCATAAATAACAAAAACACCGTTGTTAAAACTGGGGGGATCATAACGGCAATCCGGAAGCCCAGCAATTATTTGACCCCCTGCTTTTTGATGGGCCCTTACAGTAGGATCTGGATGCAAACCTCTCCCATCGCCTCTTTGAACATACTTTTGAAGGTCTAATGCTGCCTCATCCTCACCGAAGAACTTGTGTTGCATTCCTATTAACCGAGCAAATGCAAATGCATAATCCAGGCCTTTTGATCTATAATACCTTAACATCCCTTTTATGAGAGGTTGTGAAAGCCCAAGTCCTTGTAGACTTCCCAATACTTCAAAATGGATCAGGAATCCTGCAGTAGCTGGAAGGTTAGCATCATAAATGTGTTCACTATAATATCTGCTTTTGAATAAAAGAGGATTTTGACTATCAATCAATTCATTATAAACTTTCTCTGGTGCCTGTTTTTTTCTTCTTTCAAGACATTCAGCTAAAAAGTCCCGGCTTAAAGCACCAGTTGGTCTAGAAAGTAGAGCCCCATCCACCAAATTAGGCAATAAATCCTGTCCCACTTGACTGCGTACGTCTATTACCTGCCTGGGTCCATCATACCTAAGGAGTACTGTAACTTGTTTTAGTAGATCAAATATTTTTCCTTCGGTCTCTCTAATCTCTTCCACTTCCTGTAATGCCTGCTCTAAGCTTTCATAATGCTTGAATGGGTCTGCAAGAAACCAGGCTAAATCAGTTAAGTTTTGTTCAAAACCGACACTTCCTTTAAAAACCAGGTCTGTCTGATGTTGTAGTAAAACTGCTTCTGTAAATCTATTTACTGGTATTAAATCTTTTTCTCTAGTTTCACTGAGATACTTTGACCAGGTGGGAAATCGGAATTCTTCATTAGCCATTTTAATTCAGTAATTTTTTAGATTAAAATGCGATCCTATTTAATAAATTAACCCATCTCAACTCTATTATGGCACAATAACCATACTTATTAAACCTGAAGTGCTACTTTGTGCAAATTCCTTTTTGCGTGACTTTAACATTAGCCAATGCTTTTTTGAGATTATAAACTCTGGTTTAGAGGAGATTGAGAATTAGTTTCTTCAAAAAGCAAGGAGGATTGTTAAAGTCACAAATTTTAGGCGTTGCGTGGAAACTAGCTGGCTTCAGCCAGCTTACCAAAATAAGAAATCCTTCTTCTGTTATGCAAAATTATCCTTGCAGTAGTTTGGCTTAATTGGCACATAGGCCTTCTTTTCATAAGTATC
>Ga0315282_10007319_pt1 | contig 18177 bp, 24 predicted proteins | sample YL17G07_20_MG_FD_203693 | JGI IMG/M metagenome (GOLD analysis project Ga0315282, IMG submission 203693) | Sediment microbial communities from Yellowstone Lake, YNP, Wyoming, USA - YL17G07_20 | ecosystem: Environmental > Aquatic > Freshwater > Lake > Sediment | place: USA: Wyoming | collected...
AAGACTCATGAAGAGCTGAAATCTAAAACCTTGGCGCTCATGCGGAGTATCCAGATGCGACCTCCTCTTGTTCGCTCTTTCTTTCACGAAATCGGATATTTAACATAAGTTTCGCAATTTACTATATCTTATACCAGCCCATGGGGCTCAGCCCTCGCCGGTTCCGGTTCCACCAGAGCGGGGCCTCGGGGTTCTCGCGCAACGGGTGCATGGAAAGCCACAGTTTGAGATCCGGCACCGACTCGATCAGGCGCACGCGCCTCTCTCCGGTCTTTCCCGAAATCCTGGCAACAGCGCCGAATTTATCGAACTCCACGTCCCCGATTTTCATCCCCCGCAATTCCCCGGGGCGCGCACCCAGCTCATAGCCGACGTAAAGCATGGCTCTGTCCCGCTGGCTCTCGCATGCGTCCAACATCCGCCTTATTTCATCCCTGGTCAGGATCTGCTTCGGCAGCGAGTTGTTCTTTCGCCACGCTTTTATCCATGCAACTACCGGGGGGTAATCGCCCTCGTGTTTGCCCGTGTGTACCCAGCGCAAAAAGGACTTGACCATCACCTTGTAGTTGATCGCCGTTCCCTCCGCAAAACCGTTGTTATCCAGCTCCGCGCACCACTTCAGCAGGTCCTCCTTGGTGAGATCCGCGAACGGCTTATCCGTGAAGCTCCGCAAATTACGGATTGCCCAGACGTAGTTTTCAATGGTCCCGCTGCTTATCCCGTTTGCCTTGAGACCCGCCAGGAACTCGCTGACCTCAGGCTCTATCGCTTGGGGTGACTTCACTTTTCTACACCTCCTTTCTGTTTTTGCGGTCACTCTTTCACCCAACCGACCTTAAATTTTTTCTCTCTCGCGCTGGGATCGCAACCACTTCTCCTTCCAGTGCGGGCACCGATGGGGCAACATTGGCCTGTTTTTGCGCATCATGATTTTTTTCTTCCTTTCCCTTCTGCCTGATGATCCCGCGCTCACGGGCGAGCTCGAGCAGGAGGTCAAATATTTCACCCATCCGACGGCACCTCCGGAGGGCCTCGCTTGCTGTTGGAGCCACCCCCGACAACGGGGACTGACCCCCCTCCAACCCCTCGCTTTCGCTCGGGGCTTCGCCGCGCGCCTCGGCCATAGACAGACAACAGAGCGGGTTCTCTTTCTTGGACTTTTGGTTCTTTCGTATCGACAACGTAAGGTGGCTTGGCGAGGGCCCACACGAAACAGCAGTCGTAGCAGACGAGCCGGACTCCCCGCATGCCGACAAGGTCCGAGCCGCAGCGAGGACAGGCGACGGGGTCAAGCCTTTTCGACACTTTTTCCACCCTTTTCATCTTTGAGGATGGCGCGGCTCCTGATTTTGCCGTTTTCACCGTCTCATTTCCATCAGGGTCCAAGGTCACGGGTTCTCCTCCACGGGTTCTTTTTCGAGGACTTTGGCGGAGGCACGGCGGCGGTTGAAGACGTTAAGGGACTCCAGCTGGGACAACATTTTTTTCATCCTGGGCTCGAACGCGTCGGGGAAGACGAGTTCGACGCTGCATGTGGCCTTTGAGATGACATCGAAGTAGAGGCTGATCAACCTGGACTCGGACAGAATTTGAGGTTCCTTTTCGAGCCGGATGCCTTCGGGGTTTTCGAGCTGCACCCATATCGGGATAATCCTACCGTCCGACAGCACGAGCATGGGCTGGAGAACCCCACGTTGTTTTATGCTTTTGGTCAATTCTTTAAACTCGTGCGTACTAAGCGGAGGCAGGATATCTTGGAGCCTGTCCCACGGCCTGATTTTTGCCTTGAGGGTCTCAGCTGGTTTGGTCTTTTTCTCCATCGTCCACCGTCTGGTTGATGTTGGAACCCCTTTATATGGACGAACAAAGTCGGCCTGCTGCGGGAAAGAAGCCGCGGGAGCAAAAGAGGAGGCAGGGGCTTGTCGCACGGGCTCGAACCCTCTCCTCTAAATTTTGTGCTGCCGCTGCCATCCCAAGCCCCTTCTTTCAGAGGGGAGTTCTTGGCTCTGGCGGCGTGTGTCCTCACTTTTTCAGTCTCCATCAGGGGGGTGCCCCCCTGCTCTTTTCATTACTCCGCGGTGAGTTTTAGCGGTTTTTACACGTGATTTTAGGGGGGACCGGCGAAAGTTTTCCTGAAGAACTCGCCACTAATTGAGGTCGTGCCAAACGCGACTAGCATCCAACGCAAAACCTGACCCTCTACGAGGAGTGCCGCGCCTACTACGAGACCTCACGCTCAGCGAACTTCTAGCCGATTTCAAGATAAGGCTAAAGGAGCCAGAAGAGCGCTCCGTTTCTGAAAACAAGCTATTATCTGAGACAGCCCTAGGGCTGTCTGATAAAAATACTCCGATTGACGGGTGTTCCTCGAATTCAGTGAGTTCTGACATTTTACCCTTTTATGTGAAAAGGATCTGCTGGCTGTTTTTTCTTCGGCATAGAGGTGAGAACCCGCATCGCACCAGCTTTTCCATACGGGAGTAAGATAGCCACCGCTGGACGAAGCTCGGCTGGAGTCAGCGGATGGGTCGACTAAGTTTTTGAGCAGAGCCCGATCAAGTTGAGGAGCCTGTTCCTCTTGAGGTCCAACCGGATGTCCGCCGCTTCGGCTGGGGTACTCCTTAGCCCCTGATGTGTTCTCACGTAGTTGTATATCGCCCTCCTCAAGCTCAGGAAAGCCTCGGCCGAGGCAAAGCTCTTGAAATGCCTCATCGTCTTGTACCTTTGCTTTATGTCTTCGTTGTGGCGCTCGACTGGGTTATTGTTGTGCTTGAGTCCGTACTGCCTGCAGGCAATGGGGACGCCGTGCACGAGCCTCGCAATTCGGTAGAAGTACCTGTTGAAGGCTGATTTGTACTGTTCAAGCTTGTCGCTCACGAAGGTGACCAGCTTTCGCTTCTCCGGTGGCTTGTTTTTCTCCTCCGCAAAAACCCCGTGTATTTGGGCCCCAACTCGCCTCTTCAGCTCCTTGAAAAACGCGTCGAACTCCTCGAGGGTCCTGCTCCATACGAGCCTCGTCTCCAGGTTGAACTTCGTCCTAGAGTCCACAGCGTTCACGTTCCAGCACGTTTTTTCCCCACCTTGAGCTCGACCTCGTCAAGGTGTATCCTCCCTTTGACCGCTGGCTTTGGCATCTGCCTGCGCTCGAACCGCTTCAGGAGTTCAGAGTAGCTCCTGACCCAGTCCAGAATGGTGGAGTCAGCAGGCCTGTAGCCGTGGTGTTGCCACATAATCTCCCTGATCTTGCTCAGGGAGAGCCCCTCGACGTAAAGGTGCAGAACTAAGGCTATGATCTTCCCAGGGTATGTCCTGTTCTCGAAGCCGTCCCTTTCGACGAAGAAGCGCTCACAGTTCTTGCACCGATAGCCCTGCTTGGCGACGTACTTGTTCTTCTTTTTGTCCGCCTTTATGGTCCGGCTGGATCCGCAATGGGGACACTTCATTTTCCATCTCCTTCCCCCTTCCTCCCGGACCAGCCCTAGATATGAATGGGAGACCGACTTAAAAATCACCTATCTCGAGGAATACCGCTTCATCAAAAATTTAAAATTGGTCCAAAAGGAGGCAAGAAAAGGCTCCTTTCAGGAAGGATGACCAATATGTATTTTGGGAGAGGCAGAGGGTGATGTAACTGCTACCTAAAACAATACCTTTTTGCGAAGGCGCCCGTTCTGTTCCTAGAGCGGAGACCCTTAAAAAATTTGCTGTTTCCTCCCTTTTGTTCGCCCATATAAAGAGTTTTCACGTCAGGATTGTGGCTGAAAAGATGTTTGGAAAGGATGAGGAAAAGAAACTTTCTGGCATCAAGGAGCGCCTGCCCACTTGGGCGGAGGTTCTTTTCGAACTCAAGGTCCAAGCAGAGCTGAGCCAGCCTGCTCAAGCCCAGTTGGAAAAAGAGCAGGCCAACGGGGGGAGGTGACGAAAATGGGTACGCCTTCTGAAGAAGTTAAAGAAATCCCGGTAGAAATTCTTGCCCCGGATCCGATGAACGTCCGGGAGGCCCCGAAGATCGACGACGAGTTCAGGAAATCGATCGAGAAGGGCGTCATCGAGCCGCTGATAGTCAGGCCCGTCAACTCCATTGAGAGCAGGAAAGCACGAGAGGGACTGCAGTCCAGCAATAAGCAGTTTGCCGTTACCGCAGGGGTCCGCCGCCTTGAAGCAGCACTTCAAGCTGAACTAAAGGCCGTCCCGTGCATCGTGCGTGAACTCAGCGATATAGAAGCAAGGATGCTGTCCATCGCCGAAAACTGGCAACGTCAGGACATCCCGCCGCACAGGTGGGTTGAGATCATCCCTGAAGTTTACAATAAATTGAAAGGAGGAAGAGACGAACGCGTCAAGAAGATATGTGAAAATACAGGAATAGGCTATTCTTCAATTTACAGGTATCTTATACTTAGCGAGGCCGTCCCAGACGATTTTAAGATAAGGCTAAAGGAGCCAGAAGAACGCTCCTTTTCCGAAAACAAGCTATTAACTGAGACCTCCCTCTGGGGAGGTCTGAGAAAAATGCTCCGATTGACGAAAGCGGTGAGGAAATTCCTCCTTCTAAGCTTGAGCCTTATTTGAAAGAGCACCGATCCCGAGTGCCAGAAAGAATCATGGAGTTGCTTTTTCAGGACGAGGACTTCAAAAAACTCGTTAAAAAAGACCGAATCAAAGCCCACGATATTGCAACGGAGGCCGCGATCAAAGGGCGAGACAAAGTCGGCGAGGTTCTCAGGCCGATCCGCGAGCACCCGAAGAGAGGAAAGTCCCCGTGGCCCCCCGCAACTTCCCCCGTGGAAATTGCCCTCGGCGTAGCGTTTACCGAGGATCAGCTTAGAGCGCTGTATCTTTACAAAGAGGAGCAGAAACACCCAGATCCGCCAGCCGCTGTCTGCTCCATCCTGCTCGACTGGTTCAAGCAGCAGACCCATGTGGATTACGTGAACCTCCAGGCTGCGCTGAGGGGCGTCATCGTCAAATTCCTCGAAAACAGGGGTTACTATGCCAGGGCCAAACAGGAGGTGAAAGCTTGAGAGTAAGGATTGTAAAGGAGGTCCGGGTGGCTGGGGAAGACTACTACCCTGGTGATGTCCCGGATTTCGACGAGGACACAGTCCGTCGCTTAATCGAAAGGGGTTACGGCGTGAAGGAGCAAACGGGGTTACCTCACCTGTGCAGCCTCCAATAGACTTCGAGGCTGTAGGGGACATAGAGGTCATCCCCACCGGGGGCGAAGGTGACCAGTTCGCCATTGACGACCTAGTCGGGGTGCCCATCGTCATCACGGGCGCGAAGTTCGACAAGGGACGGAGCGGTAGGCTCGCAGGAAAAGACATAGCGACGATACAGTTCGCAAAGAAGGACGGGGGGCCTAAGGGTAGTTCACCACCTGGCGCGTGGCCCCTTTGTTCACCAATATAAAGGCTTTTCACGTTAAGGAAGCGGGTAAAAAATGCCTAAAAAAGGCGATGAGAAGGAGCAGCCTTCTGGCGTTGAGGAACGACTACTCAAGTGGGCACAGATTCTTTTCAAACTTGCGGCCCAAGCGAAGTCGAATCAGCCTGCTCAAACTCGGGGCACAGAAAAAGGACAGGTCGAGGAGAGGTGGGAGATAGTCCAAGATGTCTACGACAGGCTGAAGGGGTCGAAAGAACAGCGCATTAGGGAAATATACAGCAAGACCGGGGCCTGCTCCTGCGCCATGGACGATCCGAAGTACTTGGCTGGCTTCACATTCCTAGACTTCTGCCCATGGTACGGGTTCAAAATCGGGGGGGAGCCTGATGGAAGTCGTACTTGAGTTGCCAGGGAGGCGCAACCGTCAAGAGGGTCTTCGCCATTTCGCGGACGGGATGAAAGAAATCAGGGAACAGATAGGGTTCAAGCTTTCCCCCAGAGGATGGGCGTACCAGCTCGAAGGCTTCAGGGTCGTAACCAAGGCCCAGTTCGACCTGGTCGAAAACCTAGTGAACGAGTGCAGGGCAAAAGGGTTCCTCCCCGTGGACTTCGTTGCGGAGGAAGAAGCGAGGAAGTTTTCGGGGGTCGAGATACCTGAAAGCGTTTCTCCAGTCGAATACATGAAGAGGTACCTTGAGGCGACGCTCGAGTGCGAGAACTGGTACACGCCCGACTGGTGGAACGGCGAGAAATATTACGTCCAGATCGTCGTGGAGAAGATAGACCTCAAGACGCTCTTCGAGCCCGTATGCAGGGAATACCACATACCGATAGCCACGTCCAAGGGCTGGTCTTCGATAACCCAGCGAGCCGAGTATGCCCGGCGCTTCAAGGAGGCCGAAGAAAGAGGTTTGATCGGCGTGCTCGGCTACTGCGGGGATCACGACCCCCCGGGGCTTCGCATATCGGACTTCCTCCGCAAGAACCTCGAAGATCTCAAGGACATAGTCTGGGAAGACGGGACGGAGGGCTACGACCCGTCGAACCTGATAGTAGACCGCTTCGGGCTCAACTACGACGACATAGTTCGCCTTGGGCTGACCTGGATAGACAACCTGATCACGGGGTCGGGCAAAGACCTAGCCGATCCATCGCACCCCGATTATCACCTGCCCTACGTCCAGGAATACCTCCAGAAGTACGGCCCGAGGAAGTGCGAAGCGAACGCAATAGTGGTGAGGCCGAAGGAGGCGCAGGAGTTCGTCAGGAACTGGATCAAGAACGGCTCCGATCTGTGGCCGGGGCTCGGGAGCGATGCCCTGGCAAGGTTCGAGGCGAAGAGGGAAAACGTGAGGAGGGAATTGAGGAGCTTCAGGAGGCACACGGGCTTGGACAGGGCGTTGAGAAGGGCTCTCAAAATCATCGAATCGGGGGTGCGATCCAGTGGAGCCTGAGGTCATTTTTAGCCTCGTCCGATTCGTAATCCCAGGAGGAGTAAGCTAGGGAGGTCGACCGGCACGAGGCTCGCGATGCAGGTGAGGAAGCTTGTTGAGATGTCCAGGCAGGCAAACATCAGCAAGCTGGCCGAGCCAGAGGACTTCTTCGAGGGGGAGAAGGTTCCAGAGTATGCCAGCCACAAGTGGGTCGAGGAGATGGAGCGCAGGGAAAAAGAGGCCGAGAAAAGGGCCGTCGAAGGGGTCAGAAAGGAGGAGCCAGTCCTCAGAATCACCCCCGAAGAAAAGCAGCGAGAGCAACTCCTTGCAGGGGAAAAGACCGGGCCCGGAGACCTGATGTCCGACCCCCGCCGTATGACAATACTGGCGTGCCTGAAAGATGGGATGACTTTTTGGGACGAGCAGGGCACACTGGTCGCCAGAAAGGAGGTCGGCGGGGTGGAATACAGGAGGGAAATCGGCCTCATCGACAGCGCCGTGAAAAGGCTCATCAAACTGTTCAGCATCTCCCTGGAAGGTGCCTGGAGCGGCCCCTTCCCGCAGAAACCTCCATCCACAGGAGCGCCACCAGCTGGAGAAAAGACCGAGGAAGAAGGCAAAGGAATGGCGGGTGAGTTGAAGAAAGTGATTGAAGAGTACGGGAAGGAGATAGAGGATCTGAAAAAAATCTTGACCGAGATTTTGCCTAGGCTTGCCCCCCTGCAGGGAAATGAAAAGAACCAACTTTCGTCCGAGCCGGGGGAGAAACCACACGCACCGCCAGAACAATCCAAGCAGAGAGAACTGGCGAAACAACACATGCCCCCACGACCAGAAAAACCCGCATCCCCCAAGTTGCCTGCTCCTCCACAGCCAAAACAGCCAGAAATCTCTGAGCCCAGCGAAGACCGCGAGTCTAAAGTCGTGAGGCTGAAACAAACGGGGGCGCGGTGGTACATCAACAAGGTATCCAGCAAGCAGTATGCCCGCGCCTACTTAGGTGGGAAATACACGAGCCTGGGTCCGCTCGACGAAGAACTCAGGCAGTTATTCAAGAAGCACAACATATTTTTGAGGTAGTACCTTTGCAAAAACCTTTTGCAAAAAACTCCAAACCTTTGCAAAATTTGCAAAAAGAGCACCACACTTTTGCAAAACTCGAACTTTTGCAAATTGCAAATCCTTTTGCAAACTTTGTAAGCCTATATAAAGGGCAAATCCCTTTAGATTAGCGGTTAAAACTGCCCTTTTGGGCTTGCCCCTTGTTTGGGGTTTGGATGCGGCGAGATGATGCCGTTGTGTGAGCCGTTGCGGCTTGGTTTTTGAACTTAGCTTGTAGCTTTTTTAGAGTTAGTTTTTGCCTACGCATTCAAGTCAAGGCAGTTTAACCCAGCGAAACTGAAATAATTTTCGCGAGTTTCGCTGAAGTGCCCCGTAGGGTTTGCTAGGATCCCTTCTTGTTAAAGGGGTTATCCAAATGAAGCAAACTCTCGTGCGACTTGTCAATTGGCTTCTCAACAAGAAGACAATGAACAGGTTCGCGACGGTGGCGTTGGCGTTCGTGCTGGGCGCGTTCACCTATACCCTTGCGGTAATGGTGTATTACTTAGCGAGAGATGTCAACATCATCGCCGGGGTGGGGTGCGCTTTTGGCGCGGGACTTGGTGTAATTTTGGTATGGTTGTACCAGAACTTTCGCCGAGGACTGCGGCACTGATAAGCACATCAGCGGATGGGGATCCGCACTTCCAATTTTTTGGGAACCGCTGCGGCCCTCCCCACCCACAAAATTTCCTGCTCGAACCTCTTCCGCCTTGGCGTGGCGGGCAGGCTCCCGAAATGGTCAAAGAGAAGAGGCATGGTGGCTCCGGCAACCATCATTCTCTTGCCGAGCGGAGGTTTGCGCATGAACTCTCCAAATAAATCCTGGAGCGAACTCCTACGCCAAGTTTCCAAGCGGGTCCCAAAGGACGTCGATCTTGATGTCGAAGTCCCGAAGGGACGCTGCTCTGATGTCTGGAGCAGGATCTGGGGCTCCCAGTGGGTTACAAACTACGACCTAGATTTGTAAGTATGGCCTGTGGTTTGTGATCTACCCCAGCGCAACCGCGGCCAGACTCTCATTTTTAGAAGACAGCCGCGGCTCTCTATGCGCCAGTTTTGGGCTGAAATGAACGAACAATAAAAAAGTTCCGCGCGGAGCGACCGGCGCTCATGTGCGTACAGTGCCCCTCTTTTGGGACAGTTCTCATAAAATTTGTTTGTTTGTGCGTGTCGGTACGACTTTTTTGCACGCGCTGTTTACTTTGCCGGTTTTAAGAAAAAGGAGGTGAAAGAGGTGGTGGGAAAGTTAAGCAAGAAAAAGGTCGTGAGGCTGCTTGCGAGTGCCATCGGTGAATGCCGTCTACCGCTGAGGCTTTGTTTGGGGTGCGGTAACACGCGAAATTTCAGAGGTTATGAGGTAAGGCCAGATCCGGTGATGATCAAGATTCATGACAAAGCAGTATATGACCCGGTGATGATGGAAGAAACTGAAGAAACATATGTTACCCAAAAGCAGGCAGAACGTTTGCTCCGCGCTGGTGATTTCTCGCAGTATTCCAAAGCGGAGCTGGAGGAGTTTGTTGATGAACATTACTGCGCGGTTGATTCAGAACTGGTCGGGGTGTTTTGCATCTATTGCGGCGTAAAGTCCGAATCAGCAGTTTTGGATAGGGAACGGATAAAGAAGTGCCTTTAGCCGCGTAAGGCGGTAGCACAAATTTTGCGGAGGTGAGATTAGTGGGTACTCCGTGGGTGAAAATCAAGCTGTCGCAGGAGGATAATTGGATGCACATCAGAGCTGGAGAGATGGAGTTCCAGCTTTCAAGGCCCGTTTCGTACGTCCTGAACCCCGCGGTGGAGTCCGCCGTACACAGGTCGGTCTTCACAAATGCGGTAGATGTGGCGGGGGGCGGGGCAGTGCTCGTGGCGCAGCACATCGTCGAGTACAACCCGGATTTCCCCGTTTTCGGGGTCAGCATCGTTCACGAGCTCGCCCACGCGAAAACGGACGAGCTGGGTTATTTCTGCTTCCCCCCGCTGACAGGGGAAACCAGCGAAGAGCACTACCGCAGCTGGGGCTGGATCGACGAATACTACGCCCACCGCGTCCTGGCCCGGTATTCGGAGCCGCTGTTTCTTTTTGAACTCGCGCTGAAGGTCGGCTTGTTGGCGCAGCTTGATCCGGCGCAACCAAAAGATCTTCATTCGCTGATCAAGGCACTTTCCGCACTTGCACTTTACGAAGCCTTGGCGCCGCGAGTAGATTCTGTCGAAGTGGTGGGCAAAATCAAAGAAATCGCGGGCGTATGGAGCCCCGTATTCAAAATAGCACCCCATCTATGGGAGCACAAAGAGCTGCTCAGAACGGTCCTCTCGAGGCTTCCAGAACTAGAAAAGCTCACTAAAGAACAGTATATCGATAACGGTCTCGAGATTCTTTACTCCAAACACATCACAAAGCCAAAGACCACCATTTCACGCGGCGATTACCACAGACAAGTTTTTCGAGTTGTCAAAAGAATAAAGGCGGCACCTCGGTGGTTTTCTTCGCCCTATGTTTTTCTCTAAACAGCTGAAACACTAAAATTTTATTTGACTGTTGCAACGTTCCAGAGTTCTTGCGCGGCGGGGTCAGCCCAGCCGCGTGTTGTACAGCGCGACTCTTTTGATTAATTGTAAGAGAGGGATCTAGGCGTGGTTGGGCGACGGAAAGCAGAGCGGACGCGATGCCCAATAAGTAAAGCACTACGGTTTGGTAAACTCCGCTTTCGCAAAAGCGGACTGTTTTTGCGTAAACAAAAAGGAGGTGTTTTTCTATGCGCACTGTAGGATCTGACAGAACAGGCCGGGCGGTCGTTTCGCGTCCATCTGGCCTTGAAAAGCTCGATGCCGAAGAAATTCTGCGTCTGAGGTATGCAGGTATGTTAAGTGGTCCACCTAAAGACCACTTTCTTGGAACCGACCCCGAGCGCTCACTTGGGGAGGATAGGCATGGTCTAAGAGAAAGGTGGAATCGTGTTCGCTCCCAGTTCTACGGCGGCACGGCTAATGAAGCACTCTGGCGCGAGGCATACCACGAGATCGGGAGAGTGTGCGCCTGGCTTGATCTGCCCAGCTACATCCGAGAAGAAGTCACACGTATCTACGCAAATCTCAAAGCACGGGGGAAAACTAGCGGGAAACACCGGACTCTTGAGGAAGTGCTTGCGAAGATAACATATCTTGCTTGTTTGATCCACCGCCTCCCACGAAAGCGTGAGGACATCGAACGCGGGATCAGGGAGCTCTACGGGTTCGGCATCGGAAAAATCTCCAACGAGTTCGTCAAAGCGGCAAACTACAGAAACATTCAGTTCGGTGTTAAACAAGAAAACGGGCAAAAATACCTCTACCGTTACCTGGGCTGGGACAAGCACACAAGAGTTGGCTTTGAAGAGCTTGGGTCTCTTTGAGTAGCACAAAAAACTGAACCCTAAAACCGCATAAATCCTCTCCACTAGCCAGAAAGACGCAGAATTTGCCCGTTTAAAAGCGAATTGCTACGTATTCAATATAGTGGAGGGGAAGATGGAAAAAAAGGTCTGGGGAACGGGCAAAAGCGGCCGCGAGCACCGGCCTGCCAGCAGAGGCGAACCGGCGCACACGATGCGGGCTCTTCCCCAGACCAACTGTTTTAGCAAAATAACGGAAAAAGGCCTAGAGAGGCTGGCCGCATTCGCAGACATGAACCTCTACCTGACGCTCTACCTCCCTGAGTGCGCGTCTGAGAAAGAGAAAAGAATGGACTACCATACTTTCTTGATGATACACTACTATTTCATCCAGCTGACCCTGGACGCGCTTGAGGACAGAAAACTGGCAGAGTGGCTCGTCCCAATCTTGGATCGGCTCAACGAACAAATGATCGTGTACACGGACTCCCTCGGGGTCCTCAGTGATACCCTGCAGCTCAAGCACGGGATCAAAGGGGAAATACCGCCCCCAGCCCCCGCAGGCGAGATAAGGAACAAATCAGAACGCTGGATGCAAGAGGAGTGCGAGGATGTGCTAGTTGGCCACGAGGAACTCAAAAAGAAGGAAAACATGGCGCGGAAAGAAGAGCAAACGAAAGAGCAAACAGAGAATATCATGTTTCAGTAGCGAGTTCAAGCCTCACAAAGTAAGAAGCACCAAAATTTCATTTTTACATACTCAAACAGGTAATTTTTGGCCCAATTCGACTAAGAAAAGGAGGCAGATTTAGGCAGATTTTACGCCCCTGGGTGTAGTTGCGGTAGCTCGGTTATTATTTTTTTTCAAAATTTTAGGATTTACCACTTGGTCTGATTGGTAAACAAGGTAACGGTTCCAGTAACGGTCTCGGCTTCGCCTCGGCTGCGCCTTCAGCTCGCCTTCGCCTCCTTGTCCATACATTTACTCCTATTTTAGAAGATTTGTCCATACATTTACCCACTTTCTGCAGACGACTTTACCTTCTTCCGCAGGACTTAAGTTTTAAGAGCGGTTTTTCCAAGGGCTTAAGAGAACTTGAATCTGAACGACAAAAGGTAGCGGTAGCGGCAACGGCGGCGGTACCGGCAAAGGCGGCAGCGGCCACACACCTTAATGCGGTGAAGTGCCCGGGCTCGCGGTTTCTACACCCTAAAGATCGCACAGCTCCGCGCCTCGATTGTGCTTAACTCCTTCCTGCACCCGGGGCAACCGTCACAGCAACTGTCTCTGAACTGCGTAACAAAATGCGGCTTTCGTTTGCCTCGTTTATCACATATTGTCTTCTTTTCGGCAACGGATCGGACAAGACGAAAAGAGAACTCCCACCCCAACCCTGTCGGCCTCGCGCCCCATTGTTTTTGAAGGGCGGCTCGGCCTCCTTCTCGCCCCCCACCCACCACCCACGACGGACGACGGTGGCGGTGTCTTTCCTAAACCTGCCTCTTTGTATATACACTGCTTTTAAGCTGTGGATATACGCCGGTTCAAATCCTGCACTCCCTCGCTTCGGGGTTGGGGCCCCGCCTCCGACAGGACCCGCTGCGGCGGTTCCTCCCCAATCCCCGCGGGGACTTCGGCGCCCCTCGCTCGGGTTCAATCATTTCGACAGCTTGGTGCGCGAGATTTTTTTGTGGTTTGAACATGCTGGCTGGGGAGGTTAAAGCAGGAATTAGAAAATGTCGTGGAGGCACTCAAAATTTAAGATAACCAAACATTTATAAATTTAGGTAATCCTAATTTTTAGCGATGATTACCGAAAGCATAGAAGAGTATTTAGAAGCGATTTATCGCCTGTGCGAGCGGGGAGAGGCCGCCGCCACTACGAGCGTAGCTAAGGAACTCAATGTGACGTCGGCGAGCGCCAGCCAGATGCTGAAAAAACTAGCCGGGCGGGGGTACGTAAAACGCACACCTTACCATGGAGTCGCTTTGACGTCCAGAGGGGAGAAGGTAGGGAAGAGAACGCTGAGGAAACACCGTGTGATGCAGAAGTTTTTGAGCACAATGGGATTGCCAAAATCCAAGATTCATAAGAGTGCATGCGAGCTTGAACATCACATCCCAGATGATCTGGAACAGGCCATCTATCAAAGGGTCGAGAGCGAACGACCATTGCCCCCAGGAGCCCCGAGCAATGTCGTGCCGCTGACTAGCATTTTGGACGGCCGGAAGGGCGTCGTCTCGTACATCGCAGGCGGGCGAGGAGCCTCGCAGAGGCTCGCAGATCTCGGATTGACGCCCGGCACAGAGGTAACGGTAGTCAAGTCCGCAATATTCCACGGTCCACTTATGGTTTGTGCAAGGGGCACGACGCTGGCGATAGGACGTGGCTTGGCGTCTAGAGTTTTTGTGAGGGCGAAATAAAATGTCAACCGCTGAGAAAAGGCCCATCAGGATAGCCCTAGCTGGCAATGCAAACGTCGGAAAATCGGTCATCTTCAATTATTTGACCGGGTTACACCAGCACATCGGAAACTGGCCTGGCAAGACGGTTGAAAAGGCAGAGGGGACGCTTCACTTCAAGGGGCGCACGATAGATATCTTCGATCTGCCTGGCATCTATTCACTTTCCGCATTCTCGATTGAGGAGCGAATCTCCCGGGAGTACATCGCGATTGAAAAACCCGACCTCGTCATAAATATCGTCGACGCCTCGGCGCTCGAGAGAAACCTCTTTTTCACCCTCCAGTTGCTTGAGCTGGAGACGCCGATGATCGTGGCGCTGAACCAGATGGACGTGACGAAGGGGAAGGGGATAACAATAGACGTTCCCGAGCTCCAAAAATCGCTCGGCGTGCCTGTGATTCCGACTGTTGCGACAAAAGGAGTTGGCTTAAGCAAGTTGCTTGATAAGGCCTTGAAAGTCGCGAAGACCAAAAAGCCAGCGAAACCGCGCAGATACGGCAGGGAGATAGAAGAAAAGATTAGTAAAGTCACGAAGCTCGTGGAAAAAATCCCAATCAAATACCCATCGAGATGGGTCGCGATAAAACTCCTCGAGGGCGATGAGGAGATAAGGAAAATCGTCGGCAAAATCGATTCGAAGGTAGTTTCCAGCGCAGAAAAGCACTGTAAGGACTTGGAAAGGATTCACGGTGAGCCATGTCCAACTATAATGACCTCAGAGCGCTACGATGTCGCGAACAAAATTGTCAGGGGAAGCCAGCAAATTGCGCCGGCTAAAAAGCCGACTCTCACCGAGAAGCTGGACGCGGTAGTGACCCATCCGGTCATGGGCTACCCGATACTGCTCGGCGTCATATCTTTGACGTTATTCGCGGTTTTTGCCGTCGGCGGCAACCTGAGCGGATTTTTTGAAGACGCGATGAAGCCGATCAAGGGTGCGTTTGGAGGTGGGGCGGGAGAATTGATCGGAGAGGGGCTTCTCGGCGGATTGATAGCCGGGATCGCCATAGTGCTTCCTTTCATCCTGCCGTTCTACCTAATCCTGGCCCTTCTGGAGGACTCCGGGTATTTGCCCCGCGCCGCGTTCATGATGGACAGCTTCATGCATAAGATGGGAATTCACGGCAAAGCATTCATCCCGTTTATCCTAGCCTATGGCTGCAACGTTCCCGCGTGCTTGGGCTGTAGGATAATGGAGACCGAACGCGAGCGGACAATCGCCGCGTTCGTCGTGACATTGGTTCCTTGTGCTGCCGTGACTGTTGTGGTCTTGGGTTTGGTCGGGACATACGTTGGGATACATTGGGCGCTAGCACTATACGCACTTAACATAGTGATAATTTTTATCTTGGGAAGGATTGCGTTCAAGGTTCTACCAGGCGAACCCATGAGCCTGATTATGGAGATGCCACCCTACCACAAGCCGCATGCGCGCACGGTGCTGAAGGAGACTTGGATGAGGGTGAAGGACTTTATCTACATCGCGTTCCCACTGATAATTATTGGCAGCGTCGTACTCTCAGGGTTGAAGGTCGGGGGGGTGTTAGAACCTATCGGGAATGCATTGAGCCCGGTCACGGTTGGATGGCTGGGGCTACCTGCAATCGCTGGAGTCCTGCTCATCTTCGGGGTTCTCAGGAAGGAGCTCACGCTAGTCATGCTTGCGACCCTCATGGGCACGTCGAATTTCGGGGCAGTTCTGACTCCAACCCAGATGATCGTCTTCGCCATAGTCGTGATGTACTACATCCCCTGCGTCGCGACTATCGCAGCCTTGGTGAAAGAGCTGGGGTGGAAGAAGGCTGCATACATCACGGTGTTCGAGATAGCGTTCGCCCTCTTCCTTGGCGGCATCGCGTTCAGGCTGCTGACTCTAGCGTAAGAAATGGTCATGATGCTGGCCTTTCCCTTCTGTGAATTCTGGGTAGAAAAAAGAGGGTTTAAATATTCTGTGCATAAGAACATAATCTGATGAAACCATGCTATCAGAAACTCCGATTGACCTAAAAAAGATAAAGAAGGGGGATCTGGACAGGGAGATACTCAGGGTCGGGGTAATCGCAGAGTTAGATGCTATAAATCTCTACGAGCAGATGGCGGCCATGACAGATAATGAAAACCTCAAAGAAATCCTTTTGGACATAGCAAAAGAAGAGAAGACACACATGGGTGAATTCCAAGCACTGCTGTTGAAAGAAGACAAAGAACAGGAGAAAGAGCTAGAAAAGGGTAAAAAGGAAGTTGAAGAGCTGACGGAAAGATAATTGCCTTTCCCAAACAGAACAGACATTGATTAACATGCGAAGAAGATGGTGCCGTCGGTGGTCTGGCCCGGGGAGACCCATGAAGCCCAGGTTAGTGCGGGTGATGCCGGGGACCACACAATTTGGCCCGATAAATTCAGTCGGTTTACCCCCGGCCGCAGGCGAGCCGATTTACATAAATTATGACGAGTTCGAAGCGTTCCGCCTTATTTACTATGAAGGGCTTAACCAAGAAGAAGCCGCCGAACGGATGCAAATCTCACGTGGAACGGTGTGGCGCTGTTTGGAGAGCGCCAGAGATAAGGTCGCCCGCATGCTAGTCGAACGCCGCACTCTTGTGATCACGCCCGAGCCTCCCCCGCCCCCGGAGGAGTCGGGCACTTGAGTCGATAGGGGCTGCCAGTTTCGATTGAGTGTCAGGTGCGATAAAAAATGAAACTGAAAATCGCCTACGACAACGAGGCGAAGCCGGGGTTCGAAAAGGGTTGGGGCTTCTCCTGCCTGATCGAGCTCGAGGACGAGAAGATATTGTTCGACACGGGCTGGGACGGGAACGTGCTACTCTCGAACTTGGAGAAACTGGGGGTTCGGCCGGAGGAGATAAAGAGGGTGGTCATTTCCCACGCTCACTGGGATCACTTGGGGGGCTTACCCCACATACGAAGACAGGATTTGCAGGTCTACGTTCCCCAATCTTTCTCAAAGCGGCTGAGGGGCGAGCTCGCCTCCCGCTTCGACCTGCATGAGGTGAAAGACGCCCAGCAGATACGTGAGGGGGTCTGGACCACGGGTGAGCTAGGGAAAGGGATCAAGGAACAAGCACTCGTCTTAAAAACGAGTAAGGGGTTGGTGGTCGTCGTCGGGTGTTCTCATCCGGGAGTTCGGAATATTTTCTCGGTGGCCTCAAAGTTTGGGAAGATATGGGGCGTGGTAGGCGGGATGCACGGCTTTGATGATTATGCATTGCTGGAAGGGTTGGACTTAATCGTGCCTACTCACTGCACCGCCAATAAGAGAAAAATCGCGGAGCTATTTCCTGAAGCTTACGTGGAAGGAAAAGCTGGTTTGGAAATAGTTATCTGATCACCATCTCTGGGGGAATTCATTGTCTATTTTTGAGATATCAACAGTATGGCAAGAAGTTCAGAGAGGACCGCGATAATATTTGGTTGCAGGACAGCCGAGGCATTTTTGATTTTTGTAGCGCAAGCATTTTCCACAGTTGATTCCACATGGAGCTATTTCCATTTCTTTATTGGGAACAATTTTGATTGGAAGATATTTTGGGACTACAGGTGCTTCCCCTATGACTGCTTCCGAACGTCTGATGCCTTTCTGAGCCCGTATGGAGCAGACCTCTAATATTGCGTTTAAGGTGTCGGCGTCTTCCGCAACCATTATCGTCATGATGTTGTAAGCACCCGTCGTGGTGGTCACAAACACAGTTCTAGGACATTTTGAAAATATATCGATGAGTTCTCTCAGACGTTCGGGCGTTTCCACTTCCGCACTCACGATAGCAATGTGGGGACCAAGCTGCTCGGCGTTGAGGCCAGCAGAAACATTAACCAGACTTTCGCACAGATTTTTTAGTCGCTTCCTTACACTTACGTGGGAAAGTCCTAGTTTTTGGCCTATCTCAGAAAGAGAGGTCCGTCCATCCTCCTGAAGGAATGATATTATCTTCTTGTCGACATCGTCCATGTTTGTCATGTTACAATTTGTAACAAAAGATATAAATATGTTTCCGTTATGTAACTAATTTGATGGGGAAACGTATGAAAGAAATAAATTATTGCCATGAGCTTTTAAAAGGTGGTAAATCTGCCAATAGGAAGTAACCGAACCCCACGCAAATCTTGCTTTCAAAACATGCTCGTCCCCATAGATGGTTCCCGCTTCTCCTTCCAAAATGAAGAAGTTGCCGCTGACATCGCTGACAAGTTCGGTTCAAGAGTAACCATGCTCCACGTGGTCCCCCAAGCGATCAGGAATCCGCCAACGGAGTTCGTTCAGCAAGTTTCAGATTCTATTCGCAAGGAAATGGAAGATTGGTCCCTAGAAAGAGGAAAACAGGCATTAGAAGAAGCGAAGAAGCTATTCGTCGGAGGAAAGGCACGGATTAATACAATGCTTGTGGAGTTTGCCAA
>Ga0315282_10007320_pt1 | contig 18177 bp, 21 predicted proteins | sample YL17G07_20_MG_FD_203693 | JGI IMG/M metagenome (GOLD analysis project Ga0315282, IMG submission 203693) | Sediment microbial communities from Yellowstone Lake, YNP, Wyoming, USA - YL17G07_20 | ecosystem: Environmental > Aquatic > Freshwater > Lake > Sediment | place: USA: Wyoming | collected...
GTCGCCGCCCACCACATACCCTACGCGGCCACGTCCTCGATAGCGTACTACAGGGACTTCATCAACAAGGTTCGCAAGGCGCTCAGCCAGAACGGCCCGTCATTCATACACGTGTTCGCGCCGTGCACGTTCGGCTGGAGGTTCGGCACTTCTCAGACCATACAGATGGCGAAACTGATAGTCGAGACCAGGATATTCCCGGTATTCGAGATCGAGAACGGGACGTTGAAGTTCAACTTCAAGGTTCCGAACCCCAAGCCCGTTGAGGAGTATCTGAAGACCCAGAGAAGGTTCGCGCACCTGCTCAAGCCAGAGAACAAGAACCTGATAGAACTCATTCAGAAAAACACCAACGAGAACTGGGAAAGGCTGCTCAGGATCGAGGCGGCCGGCAAGATATTCTGAGTTCTCGGCAAACCTGAAGCGCCGGTCCGGTCGGAAGAAGCACTCGAATTGCTGCCAACACAGACAGGATCACAGATCTTGGGAAGGACTCTAGTGACGCATCAGTTGACTGGATCGTTTGAGCAGGGCATCGGCCTCGGTCTGGCTTGATGCGGTTGTCTGGAACAGGACCTTGCTCGAACGTAGCTTCTGGGTCACTGGTTCCACGTAAGCAGGTGGTAGGGCGAGCACGAGTCCCTTTCCCGCAGCTAGGATCTTCTCGTACAGGGAGAGCCATTTCTCGGAACCACAATGATATCCTTGAAGCTCCTCGCCGGCGCCGGGCACCCACTGGATGGCCCTCAGCTCGTCCACCCTCAGCAACGAGTTCAGATGACATAGCTGACCGGGGCCATCCAAGTGGTAGAGCGCGTGGTCCAACCTTTGGCATTGCTCTTTGAGGTAGGGCAGCACTAGGTCGTCGAACTTCCTCGGAGAGAGCATGGCCGCGAAGTCGCATTGGAGCGGATACCACTTGAGCGGAGACCATATGCCCATCCAAGCAGAGGAACCAGGGTTTGAGCGGCCGATGATGTCGAACAGCCTGTCATAGCAGACATGCCAGATCTCGACCAGTCTCTCACTCAGGCTTTTGATGTCGTCAGGCCTGAGGTGGCAGTCAATCAGCAGGTTCTTCGGACCCCTGAGCGAGGCGATGATGTCACCGATACCGCCTAAGTCAGTGACCCCCACTATGAAGTTGCCCCGGCACCTTTCGATCGCTCTTCTGGTTGCGGAAACCGTTCTCCTCCACCAAACCTCGTTCTCGTTGAACTCGACATTCGCCAGAGACCCCCAGTTCCTGACAAACCTCTCATCCCATTGCGCTCCAAACCAAACCGTGTCGGCCTTGAACTTCACCTCTGCACCCAGATATGCACCCATGACGCCAGCGCCGAGGTTTACCCAGAAGTTCGGATACGCTTCCCCTCCGAAGTGAGTCTGCGAGCACCATCTCTCGAACTCGTCTATCGCCATGTCCGGTTCATCCGGATGCCTAGCGAGGTCCCAGTTGTCGAAACCCAGCCAAGGCAGCTGCTCTGAGCCCCCTTCAGGACCCCTTGGGGTCAGAACCTGGATGAGAGGTCTTTCAGCTGTCTCTCCCTCCCACCACGCTGCCATCCGCTTTTTGGCTTCGTCCCAGTCGTCCTTGTAACGCAACCCGCTACTGCATTGGATTTGGACTTTTATGTGATAGACCCATGCCAACATCTAAATGGAGGCTTCTGGCTGGTCGGGCCAACGGCGATACGAGCGTGACTCAACCGGCCAAGCAGTACTCAAGGCGGAGTTTCCTAGCCTTAGTTGCGGACTTCGGAGTGTATGGCTTCGGGATGAGCTTCGTCTCGAACGTCACCATACTGCCAGCGTTTGTCGCGAGGTTGTCAGGCTCGAACCTTCTGATAGGTCTGCTGACTACTATCGCAGTGCTTGGCTTCAACATCCCCCAGATATTCGTAACTCATTACGTGGAGAAGATGCGGACGAAGAAGAAGTTCATCATGTTGTACACGCTGGGAGAGCGAATCCCCTGGCTGTTCTTGGCGCTCTTTACCGTCTTGATGCCAGGTATCGGCAGCCCAGTGCTTCTGTTCGTGTTCTTCCTAACATACGCCGCGGTGAACACATCAGGTGGCGTGACCGCTGCACCTTGGTACGATCTGGTGGCGAAGGTAGTGCCCCAGGGAAGGAGAGGCCTGTATTTCGGGGCCGGCAATCTCATCGCTACGATGCTGGGCGTGGTTGGAGGTGTCGGTGCCGGGCTGCTGATAGAGACTCTTGACTTTCCGCTGGGCTACGCTGCCTGCTTCTTAATGGCTTTTCTGCTGACCATGATCTCGTACGTGGCGCTGTGGATCGTAGAGGAACCCGAGTCGACGGTCAACAATGAGGAGAGAGACCTCTCTCAGTATCTGCACTCGCTCCCGGACGTGCTCCGTGCGGACAGCGTTTTTACCAAGTTTCTTTTGGCCACTGTCGTGGCCGGGATAACAACGATGGGTCCTGCCTTTCTGACGGCTCAAGCGCTGAGAGCCGTAGAGAGTGGGGAGGAAGTGCTGGGGATATACACCGCGGTTTATTTCGCGTCGCAGGTCCTGAGCAACATCATCTGGGCGCGTCTAGGAGACACGAGGGGGCATGTCTCCGTGATAGCGGTGGGAGGCCTGCTTGGAGTGCTATCCTCGATCATCACGATATTCTCCAACAGCGTGATCGGCTTCTGCGTGGCCTTCGCCTTGATCGGGGCGTACACGAGCGGGCTTATGGTCTCCTGGGCTCCCGCCATCATGGAGCTCGCAACTGATGAAAAGAGGCCCACCTACTTGGCACTGGCCGGAGTCCTGAGAGCCCTCCCCGCCTCAGTGGCGCCTCTGCTCGGCGGTGCGATTGCAGACATGGCGGGCACTGTGTGGATCTTCGCGATCGCAGCCATTGCACACTTGGCAAGCATTGCTATTGTGATCCCATTGTTGCGTTCGACAAAGAAAGCCGGGAAGACTGCCGTTGAGGCCCGGGAGTTGGGACCGCGCCAACCGATCCTGATGCCAGAGACAACAAGCATGTGAGGCGAGCCTCACTAGTCTGACCAAGACTCGGACAGCTTGTCCGCTAGCGACCTGGCCTTTCCGTGCTCCACGAACCTGACAGAGGTGTCTACATGGACTGGGACCCCCAAGGCTCTGAACAAGGCAAGCAGGGTTCCGCCGTCCACCTTCTCCGCCAACCTTCCGCTCTTGATCATTTTGTAGAGTCCAGACTTGACAGCCTCCGCTTGAGGCGGGTACTGGAGTTCTGCAGCCCTCATGACTTCAGAGGCCCTGTCGTAGAAGAAGGAGTACACTACATCATTGACGTTCTCCTCGGTCTGCGGCTTGGCTGCCTTTTGCCCTTCATGCTTGGCCTTCTCTGCGTACTTCTGCAGCTTCTCCCTCTTGATCCGCTCTAGCTCCGGGTCCTCGGCCATTGACAGCTAGCGAAGAGCACGCCCCTAAAATCCTTTATTGGTCTGGCTCGACCGCTGTGGAACTGTCACGCCGGGATGGCAGAATGGACAATGCGCGGGCCTTGAGTTGTCAGAAGAGCCCGTGACCCTTTGCGGGTCGTGGGGGTTCGAGTCCTCCTCCCGGCGCCATTGACGGCATCGGTCTCGACACCGCTCCGAGGCGTCACGTCCTCGTTCCCTGGAAGACCAATAAGGCGCCCGGTGCGGGGATGAAGCGTTCAGTTGCCCAAGTATGAACTGCTGGACCATGTCTCGGACGTGTACGTCAAGGCGAGCGGCAAGGACCTGTTGGACGCGTTAGTCGGCCTGGGCATGGGGTTGACCTCGGTCCTCTTGAGGAACCCGGAGTCCGTAGAGGCTAGGGAAAGCAGGAAGATCTCGGTCGAAGCAGCAGACGTTGAAGAGTTGGTCTACCTTTGGCTCGGGGAACTGATCTATCTGTTTGACGCGGAATCGTTCCTATTCAGCAAGTTCGATGGGAAGGTGGAGAAGAGGCACAACAAGCTGCGCCTCCGAGGTACTGCCAGAGGAGACCTCTACGATCCCCCGAGGCACAGATCGGGGACGCACGTGAAGGCGGTGACGTATCACAACATGGAGGTCAGCGTTCGCAAGGATGGAGCTACCGTAATGGTCCTTCTGGACATCTAGGGAGCTGTCACTCAGTGTAGGGCTTCGCCGCAATCTGAATATCTGAGGCCTTGACGGTCTTGCGGCCAGCGTGAGCGGCCAGCTCAACCGCCTGTTTGGAGATCTTCAGACCGATGTTGTCCAAGGTCCTAGATAGCTCAGTGGCGGCATCCTCGCCCACCCTCTCGGCCCCTGCTCTCTTCAACAGCCTGTGCATGGCCGAAAAGGGAAATTCTTCAGACATTCGAACACCTCTTCTGTTTCTACGGTTGTATGGCCCCCTTTCCCGATATATTACCCTTTTTGCTCTGAATATGCCTTTCTTATCCTTAAATAGAGAACGCGAAAGCCTGCCGTAAGATGTTCACTGGCCCGATTGCCAAGGTGTCCGACTGCATTTGGGAGATACCTCAGAGCTACAAGAGAGGCATGAGGGTGAATGCAAGGGTCTATGCGGACGATGAACTGCTTCAGAAAATGAAACAGGATAGGACGCTGGAGCAGGCGGCCAATGTGAGCTTCCTCCCGGGCGTGCAGAAGTACAGTGTCACGCTCCCCGATGGACATGAGGGGTACGGATTCCCGATCGGGGGAGTAGCCGCAACATCGTATGAGGACGGAGTGGTGAGTCCTGGTGGGGTGGGGTTTGACATCAACTGTGGTGTAAGGTTGCTGACCACAAACTTGGAGGAGAAGGACATCAGACCCAAGCTCGCGAATCTGCTTCGGACGCTGTACGAGAGGATCCCGTCCGGGCTCGGGTCCAAGGGGGAGGTGCGCCTGACCGCGGACGAGCTGAACAGGGCCGTGGTCGAAGGGGTTGAGTGGGCAGTCAAACGCGGCTACGGTTGGGCTGAGGACAGCGAGTTCATTGAAGAGAACGGAAGGATGGAGGGGGCTGATGTCTCGAAGGTTAGCGAGCGGGCCAAGAGCAGGGGGAGACCACAGCTCGGGTCGCTGGGAAGCGGGAATCACTTCCTTGAGGTTGATCTAGTTGATGACATTGTGGACGAGAGCACTGCGAAGACCTTCGGCATATTGAACAAGGGACAGGTCGTGGTTCTGATTCACACTGGGAGCCGCGGATACGGTCACCAAGTATGCACTGACTACCTGATGGTTATGGAGAGAGCCTCTCAAAGATACGGGATCAGCTTGCCTGACAGGGAACTCGCGGCAGTCCCGAACAAGAGCAAGGAGGCAGAAGATTACATGGGTGCCATGGCTACGGCCGTCAACTACGCCTTCCTGAATAGACAGATGATATCGCATTGGACGAGGGAGAGCTTCGGCGCCCTCTTCAATGTCGACCCCAGCAAGCTGGGACTCAGCGTCACGTACGACGTGGCACACAACATAGCCAAGGTCGAGGACCACGTGATCAACGGGAAGAACGTGAAGGTCGTAGTGCACAGGAAGGGCGCTACCAGAGCCTTCCCGCCCGGAAGCGCAACGATTCCGAGCAAGTACAGGGCGGTCGGGCAACCGGTCCTGATACCTGGCTCGATGGGAACAGCGAGCTGGGTGCTCAGGGGCAACGAGAAAGCAATGGAGCTGAGCTTCGGGTCCACAGCTCATGGCGCGGGGCGCTTCCTGAGCAGAGCGGAGGCCCTGAGGAGACACAGGGGCAGTGAAGTGAAGAGAGAACTCGAGAGCAAGGGCATCCTGCTGGTGGCAGCGGACATAGGCGTGGTAGCTGAAGAGGCACCGGACGCCTACAAGTCGGTCGATGCAGTGGTGGATGTATCGGACCGCCTGGGGCTGGCGACCAAGGTGGCGAGGCTCAGACCCATAGGCGTTGTCAAAGGGTAGACCTAGATCGGCGGCGGGGAATGCGTGTCCTCCTTCTGAAGCATCGTGATCGCGGCCATCCCTGACAGCAGGAGCAGAACCAGCAGTGAAGTGCTGAAGTTGGCCAGGAAGTCGCTTGCCTCGTTCATAATCGTCAATGCGGTCGGTACGTCGTTGGATGCCGCGATCTCGATGGCAGAGTTAATCGGCTTCTCCAAAATGAGGTACAGCAGATACGCGGGCACGGAACCCAGTTCGGAGGGAATCCCGCTTGGTGGGACGAAGACCGGCTTCACGCTGAAGCCCAACGATACCAGAGTTGCGAACGCAGCTTTCGAGAAGTTCGCGGAAGCGTACATCGCCCTCGCCAACACGTCGTTGTCCGCAATCTTCAATGAGAGGCGCTTGATGTTGGTGAAGAGGGATGTGAAGAAGACTTGTCCCTGCACGAACTTGTCGCTTGACGTGGAGAATTCCTGCGCCAGTGTAGATGTCAGCCAGTAGGCCACTGCATAGTGCTGATAGAGGGAGTACCTCTGGTCGGTGTGTTCCGGCGTCCAAGAGAAGATGAAGGTGTGGTTGCTACCGGTGAGACCCTGGGATGCCTGCATCAGGTCGGTTGCCATGCTTGCACCTCCCAAGCCGCTCAGCTCTGAGACCTTGATGCCGATGTAGTTGGCCATACCCTCGTGGAACCAGAGCTCCTCGGGAGATATGCCGGACACGGCGAGGTAGTGGTGAACCAGTTCATGCGCAGCTATGGCCTCCATGTATCCCTCCTCAGTCCTGACATAGAATATGTTCAGGAAGATAGTCCCCAAACGATAGGCTGACTCAATTGGGGTAAAGCCGGCCGTTGAGATGTCTCCAAGCAATTCGGGGACGAAGAACTCAACCTTTACGGTGTTCAGGGACGCGTTGAACAGCAAGTCCAGGATTTTGCTCGCGTTCTCGTAGAACGCCAAGAGCCTCTTGGCTATGCTCTCGTATCTCTCCGGTACGTCGAACTGAAAATGCGATGACTCAACCAGCGCGTTCCTCGAAGAACCCGAGACCTTGAAGGAGATGCCGATCCTGTCGTGGTTTGCGGGAGCGAAGACGAAAGTTGTGTTCATCCTGGAAACCGGCATGTGTGATATCTGCGTGACCTGGGTCATTGTGCTTGGAAGCACAACCCAGAATTCGGTCCGCGTGCCGGGCGAGAAGGCGATTGCGGGGGAGAAGAACAGCGCGTCCGGTTCCACTATGAGCGCGGCGTTTGAGATGTTCCACTTGACATTGAACACAAGAGGGCCCGCATACTGGACTGTCAGGTTGGAGTAGAAGACGTACGCACCTCCGGCGGGTATGTAGGCAGGAGTGGTTCGGTTCCCGTCCACCTCTCCAGAGATCACTGTAGTCATGTACTCGCTTTGGTTCTTGGGCACGAGCATCCAGAACGTCCCTGACCCAATGGCCCGGGCGTCCCGGAACGTCGCCGATAGCTTTGCGGAGCCATCGTTGCCAACGACGCAATCGTACCTGAGTTCTGGACTCAGAACGGCGGGGGCAGAAGCCTCCAAGCACGGTAGCTCCAAGAGCACTAGGGCGATCAGGAGCCAGTATGGCTTGCGCATTCCATCCTCATCGGTCCCTCTGCCTTTTTAGTGTTGCTCACATTTTGGATTTCAAGGCAACTTCCAGCTCTTCCGGGCTTTTGATCTCCTTGTTTATCAGGACTGAACCTGCGGGCACCTCGATGCCTGGCCAGATCCTTGATGATATGATCCGGGATCCCTCTCCCACAGTTACATCGTCACCTATGACCGACAGCGAGGAGATCTCAGTCGGGTGCGCCTTTGAGGACCTGACATACGAATGTCTTGAGACTATGCTGCCGTGTATGGTCGCGCCGTCTCCGATGAAGCACCTGTCCAGAACCGCTGAACGCTCGAGGTAGATTCCTTCTCCGAGGATGCAGAAGTTGTCAATGTTGATGTTGACCAGCGTCGTGCCGTTGCCGATGGTCGAATGCCTGCCGATCAGGGCGGCGCCCTCGACCCGTATTCTCCCGCTGTTGATCGCCTCTATTGTCTCTCCTCTCCTCCTGGTGGCATCGGTGCTCGTCCCTTGGATGAAGATTCTCCTCTCTTGGTCTATCCGGCCACCAAGATCCGACGCCATCCTCAATCCACCATGCAGGATGCTCACCATGGCATCTAGGTACCTTTCGGGCGTTCCGACGTCGAACCAAGCGCCCTTGAGGATGTACCCGTACACGGGAAAGCCTTCGTCCACCAAGTACGGGATCATGTCCATGCCGAAGTCAAGGCGCTTCCTCTTCTCGATGATCTGGCGCACCGCTTCCCCCTTGAACACTTCTCTTATCTTCGGGGACAAAAGGTAGAGCCCGGTGTTGGCTACCTTGCTCGGGGCGAGGTCGGTCGTGGGCTTCTCGACGAACCTTCGGATCCTCATGTCCGCTCCGAGGTCAGCCACCCCATATTCCTCCGTTCTTTCGACTGGCGTCAACACTATGGTCATGGCCGCGTCCTTCTTCTCGTGGAAGGACAGGATGTCTGGTAGATCCATGTCGAATAGGCTGTCTCCTTGGACACCGAGGACCGGACCCTGAATGTCGTAGTACTCTAGGTTTATTCCGATGCTGTCTGCGCTACCCATGTCAGGAATGTTCGGTTGGTATTTTATGTGAGCTCTGGGCTCGATGCCGTAGTAAGCGGAGAAACCTACGCCCTCCCTGAAGTAGTCGAATAGCGACCTGTAGTTCAGGTACCCCTTCACGCCGAATACGAAGTTCCTGATCCCCTGTCTCGAGAGGCTTTCCATCGAGAACTCTATGATCGGTCTGTTGAGCAGGCGGACACAGGCCTTAGAGACCGACAGGGTGAGCGGTCGTAGCCTCTTTGCCTCGCCACCTACGGGGAATATGACCCTTAAGGTGGAGGGGTCTATCATGTGAAGGACAGTTGTGACCTTTGGGCATTTAAGAGTTCGAGTTGCAGCGCCTGCGGCTCGAGCCTCAGAAGAGATCGAGAGAGACCTTGGCGTCCTCTGGCAGGTTGATCCTGAGCAACATCCTCAGCGCCTTCTCGCCAGCGTCCAAGTAGAACACCCTCCTGTGCACTCTCATCTCGAACTTGTCCCACGTTATTGTGCCTTGGCCACTGGGGTTCTTCTGGGTCGTGATCTTCAGCACCTTGGTCGGGAGCGGAATCGGGCCTGAGAAGTTGACCTTCGATTCCTTCAGCACCTCTAACACGTTCTTCTCCAAGCCCTTCAGACTCTCAAGGCTAGGGCTCATTATCTTCAGTCTGGCCTTCTGAGGCAATCTCGGACCGGTTGCGGCTAGCCTAATATATAAGGGATTATCGCCGTTTCTAGCTCCAGTTCGCTTACTCGCCCCACAACCCTTCCCTTCTCCTCCCCGTCGCTGAAGATCATCATTGTCGGTATGCTCTTCATGAAGTAGGCGCGGGCGGTTGACTTGTTCTCGTCGATGTTCAGGCGTGCGAACTTCATCTTGCCCCTGTACTTGGATGCGATTCTGCGAAAGATGGGTTCCATATCCGTGCAAGGTTCGCACCACGGTGCCCAGAAGTCAACGACCGCTGGCAGGTTTCCCTGGAGTATCTTCTGCGCGAAGTCCGCGTCACTGATGTCTATCACGTCGTCCTGTCCCTCCCCAGTGAGGCTCGCAGGCCTGTGGTTCAGGAGCGATTCCAACTTCTTTTCCTTGATGCGCTCGACTTCGGGATCCTCGTCCATGCGGAGCAGTACCCTTTTTCCAACTCGCATAAAAGCTTATCACAGGCAACGAGCGGGCGCTATCGAGAGTGGGCCGGTAGCTCAGTTGGTAGAGTAGCCGCTTGGCGTGCGGCAGGTCGGGGGTTCGAGAGTTGAAAACAGAAAGTCCCTCCCGGTCCACCTCGTCTGATCCTTCTGTCGTAAGGTTAAGAATAGAATGTTACGCGCCCAGTGGAGCAACGCATGGGTTTTCTTGAACTGAACAGGAAACAGGGGCTTATTCTCTTGGCAGTGTTCTTCGGCTGGGCACTTGACGCATACGCCTCCGGTCTGATATCGTTCTCGCTCACGCCGATGGCAAGCGAACTCAAGCTCGGAACCGCTGACACGAGTGCGATACTGGTCGCTTGGCCCGCAGGCATGCTGGTGGGGGCATTGTCGCTCGGGTACCTTGCCGACTACTTGGGGAGGAAGCCGGTCATCATTGGCGCACTTGGGCTCATGGGAGTGTTCGGAGGCCTGGCGGCGTTCGTATCAAGCATACCTGAGATCCTGGTCCTGAGGTTCCTTGGTGGCATGGGCGCATCGGCCTACATGGCTGTTGGCAGCACCCTGCTCGCGGAATACATGCCGGTCAAGCAGAGAGGCAGGGCGGTAGCCATCGCCGAAAGTTCATGGTCCGTCGGGTGGGTGATCGCTTCTCTAGTGTCGTTCCTGGTCGTGCCGCAAATGGGCTGGAGGGCTAGCATGGCGTCGAGCTTCTCGGCTCTGCTGGCAATACCGGTAGCCCTTGTTCTCGTGCCTGAATCTGCCATGTTCTTGGCTTCGAAGGGGAAGGGCGACCTATCCCGAAAACTCAGGGACGAATACGGCCTGACCGAGATCGGGCAGAAGCAGGCGACGAAGGCCAGGATCTCCGATCTGTTCAGCAGCAAGTACAGGAAGGCGACCTCCATGCTCTGGGTGCACTGGTTCGCCATTGCACTCGCCTACTGGGGGACCTTCCTCTGGCTTCCCTCACTGCTTCAAACTAGGGGGCTGAGCTTGACCTCGTCGCTGTTCAACAGCGTCCTGATCACGCTCGCCCAGATCCCCGGCTACGTGTCCGGGGCTTTGCTGATCGAGAAGACAGGTAGGAAGATCACGCTGTCCGTGTACATGGGCGGTGCCGGATTGGCCAGCTACATGCTTGCTCATGCTGTCGCTCAGCAGGATGCGATGCTCTGGGCTATCCTGTTCTCGTTCTTCAACTTAGGGGCTTGGGGCGTAACGTACGCCTACACGCCGGAGCTGTACCCGACCGCGATACGCGCGACCGGAGCCGGGTGGGCCAACGCGGTCGGAAGGGTCGGGAGCATAGTTGGTCCCTACTTCCTGGGGATGCTGCTCTCCTACGGGAATCAAGAGACGGCCTTCTTGGCATTCTCCGTAGTCCAATTGATCTCTGCTGCGGTCGTAATCGTCGCCGCGCGCGAGACCATGGGCAAGGATCTTGAGACCTGACCCGAACCGTTTATAATGAGGCAACGAGCGGTTTCATGAGGTCATGGACATAGACACGAGAATCGAACTCATCACCAGGCGACCGACTGAAGAGGTTCTGACCGAACAAGAACTCAGGGAACTGCTTGAGACGAACGATAGACCTGTCGCTTATGATGGATGGGAGCCGTCAGGCTTGGTCCATCTGGGAACTGGTCTGATATGTGGGTACAAGATAGAGGACCTAGTGAACGCGGGGGTAAGGTTCAAGGCTCTGTTGGCGACCTGGCACGCGTTCATCAACGACAAGCTCGGGGGGGATCTCGTGGCCATCAGGAAATCAGCGGAGCATTTCGTGAAGTCGTGGGAGGCGCTCGGGTTTCCGGTTGACAAGGTTGAGTTCATCTGGCCCGATGAGGTCTATGACGACATCCGCTACTGGGAGAAGGTGGTGCGGGTCTCGAAGGAGATGACGATAGCCAGAGGAAGAAGGACAATGGAGATAATGGGGCGTGAAGAGATGGGAGCGAGGAGGGTGTCCGACCTGTTCTATACTCCGATGCAGGTGGCTGACATATTCCACTTGGAGGCCCACATATGCCAGCTTGGCATGGATCAAAGGAAGGCGAACGTTGTGGCGAGAGAGATCGGCCCGAAACTCGGATTCTACAAGCCGGTCTGCGTCCATCATCACATATTGCAGGGATTGAGCGCGCCCGCCGGCTGGGACACGTCAGCCGGAGAAGAGAGGAAGACTCGGATGATCTACGGGGCAAAGATGAGCAAGTCGCGCCCAGAAAGCGCGATCTTCATCTTCGACTCACCGGAGGAGATAAACGAGAAGATCAGGAAGGCCTTTGCGCCGCCCAAGGAAATCGAGTACAACCCCGTGCTGGACATCGTGAAGTACATAGTGTTCAGGGAGAGGGACCAGCTCGTCGTGTCCAGATCATCAAAGTTCGGCGGTGATGTCACATACGGTTCGTACGACGAAGTCGAGCGAGCATATTCGGCTGGTCAACTGCATCCTGCTGATCTCAAGGTTGCGGTGGCCGACTTCTTGATCGAGAGACTCCGCCCGGCCAGAGAATACTTCAGCCGAAACAAGGAAGCCAGAGAGACCGTTGAGTTCCTCAGGAATTCCCCTTGATTCTGGATTAACTTTTAAACCGACAAGGCACAAGCGCGTGCCAAGCTCACGTGGGCCGGTCGTCTAGTTGGTTAGGATATCTGCCTGACACGCAGAAGGTCGCCGGTTCAACTCCGGCCCGGCCCACCATGTTTTACTTCAGAAACGCCTAGTCTCAGACGGGCTCATGCGGTTCAGTGAGCGTATTCTTATATACGAAGCGGGGCTCTTTAGTTGGTCAAAGTTGAGCTATGAGTTCTTCAGCGAGGACGAGCTATGCCACGAGGTAGAACTGACTGCGAAGCAAACTCAGAAGTTGAGACAGCAACTCGACAGACTCCTCTCGCTGAAATCTGAGGGCAAAGTCAGTGACCCGATATTCAAGGAAGTGCTGGATGAGATTGCAAATAGGTACAATTCCTTCGTGCCAAAGGTCAACGACCTGAGGAAAGCCATCGAGGCCAAGCTTGAGAAAATGAGGGAGGAGGACAGAGAGCTGAGGCACAACCTTGAGAGCCTTGAGGTCAGGTTCACAATAGGGTCCATTGCTGAGGACCAGTACAAGGTCAACCGCGCCAGCTACATGATGAGGTTGCAGAACATCGAAGAGTTCGGCAAGCTGGTGACATCTTCTTTTGCCTCGATAAACGAGGACGCGAACAAGCTGTCCTCCGCCCTGATGCAGGAGAGGCAGACCGTTCCGAGAGAGCCTTCCGCTGAGCCGAGCATTGCCCCAAGTCTGGGTAGCATAGAACCCACGGAGAAATTCTCCCCCTCGCCCATTCCGAGCGTCAAGCCCGTTCAGACTAAGCTGTCTCCGGAGAAGGCAGGTGCGGCGGCCCCCAAAGGGCCTCAGCCAGCGAAGGTCAAGATCTGTTCAAGATGTGGGGCCGAGAATCCAGATAGCAGTCTCTACTGCTACAACTGCGGCGCTAAGATCTGAGCCGGGTTACTCGAACAGAGCGCCCAGCCCTGCGACTTCCTCTTTCTCTTCCGCCTTGGCCTCTTCCTTCGGCTTCTCGCCCGGTTTGGACGGCTGGGCAGAAGCTGCTGCGGGTGCCGCGACGAGTTGAGCCGAGAGCGCCTGATCGATGTTCACCTCAGACAAGGCGGAGATAAGCATCTTGATCCTCTGTGCGTCAGGTTCAACTCCGACGGCCTTCATGATCTTCTCCAGGCCTTCCTCAGTTATCTCCTTCTTGGCCGCGTGGAGAACCAGAGCGGCGTGAATGTACTCAGACATTTCGTTCGAAGCGCATCGGGCACCCACTATTTAAACCCTAGTTTCACTTGGTCGGCAAGCTGGACTCTAGAGCAGACGCTTCGCTCTTCGCAGCTGCAATCAGGGAAGCCATTGATTCCGGCGTGATGAACGAGGTGGATATTGTTAAAGCTTTTGCCTCGGCTGCCGCTCGGCTGAGGAGTATGGAAACACTGTCCTTCACGAAGATCTTTGCTGCGACGGCCAATATGATACCTGCATTCCAAGAGGACGTGAGTTGAGCGACTATCTCATCGAGGCTCGTCTCGAGTATGCCACCTTCTAGGACGGATCCGTCGTACCAAGCGCACTTGGGCCTCAGGTAGGATCTGATGGGCTTCATACCCAACTTGGAGAGGGCAGACGCAAGTCTGACGGATATGCCGTCGCCCGGCTTGGCGACCACGGTCCTCTTGGTAACCCAAACGCTTCCAGTTTCTATCCTTGTCGGTATTCCTGCTTCGTTCAGCTCGGATATGACTGGACCAGGCGGTAGACCCGTGTTTCCCGGCTCCACGACTATCTCGTCGGAGGCCACGTCACCTGTCTTTGCTGGGAGCTGAACTGCCCTGCGCCTGAACTCGCGGGCTATCCGGAAGGGATCCTCGTCAGACAGCACCAGTATTGTGGACCCCCTGACGTGTTTCTCCGCGAGTTCCTTCAGTGACTGTTCGCCCTTGGATTCCAAGGCTCTTCTCAGGACCGAAGGCTTGGTGTACCTTATGGTAATTCGGCCAATGAACTCGTCCCTCATTTCGTTCAGCAGGCCGGCCCTCACCCTTTCGGCGCTGATGAGCATCAGCATGCGACGACCCGAGATAAGTTCGGAGACCTTTTCGACCTCTTCCTTTTTCCTCGCGATTGCAGGCCTCAGGGTTTCCATTTCCTACCTCATCCTCACTTTCGAGCTTGTCAGCTTTCCCATTGTAGTCTTGATCGCCAAGGACTCGAATGACTTGAGCCCATTTGGTACTCTCCTTTCTACCTCTGACACCACCTTGGCCGCGTTCTCCCTCAGTTGATCCAGTGGCATGTCCTCGGTGCCTATGGGTGCCGAAAGCGCGCTCTGGGTCTTCACCTTGATGAGCACGCTCTTCTTCAGCCTCTGAACCACCGGAGATATGTCCGCGTTCGGCGGGATGGGCGTGGGCATCCTGTCCGTGGGACCCAAGAACGGTCCGAAGACCTTGCCCACCAGCGGCATCAGCGGCGCCTCAGCTATCAACAGGTCAACCCCGTCCAGCAGCTTCCTAGCGGCCTTCTTGTCGCCTGATGCAGACTCCACCTGCTGTCTGGTCAACACCCTTACGCCAAGCTCCCTGGCAGCTGCAAGGGTGCCGCCTTCTGTGATTACCCCTATCTTCCGCTCCATCTTGGGAGTCACGTGGGGCAACTCGACAAGGGCGACGAACCTGTTCTCAGGTTTCTTGAGGTCGATCTCCTTCAGTCCTATGTACACCTGGACGGATTGCGCGAAGCCTCGCTTGGCGTTGCTCTCTTGGCTGAGCGCCTTCGTTATCAATTCGGTAAGAAGATCCTGCATCGTTTGCGATCATTCCTCCGGAAGATTCAACGCCCCGCTCTTCATCATGCCAATGACCTCCTTCGGGCTTTTCCCATCAACAGTTATTCCCATGCTAACGCATGTCCCCAGAGTCTGGAGAACGTGACCCTTGAGGTCCTTCCTCTTTGAAGAGGTCATCCTGGCCTTGGAAACGGAGACGACCTTCGCCATCGGGAGGTCGCTGACCGGTTGCTTCCAACCTCCTGCCGAGCCCTTTTCAATAGATGCCTCCTTGGCCAGCAGGGCGGCGGTGGTCGGCGTTCCCACTTTCACTTCAAACTGCTTCGTCTCGGTGTCAACGATGACGGACACCGGCACCCTCATACCCGAGAAGTCTTTGGTCAGCCTGTTAATCTCGATGATGATCGCGCCTACGTTGACCCCTAGAGGTCCTAGGCTCGGGCCGAGCGGAGGCCCAGCTGTGGCTCGCCCGCCTGCAACCAAGGCCTCGACTGATATCTTCCCGGGCATTGTATGTGTCCGCCCGGATTCAGGGGTTTAAAACGTTTCGATATTTGGTTCTGTTAAGTCTTTGAGACAAGACTTGACTCACCACCATCGACTTTGAGGATTGCGCCATAGGTGGTTCCTCTACCATCGCTTCACTTGGTGGAGCGATTGGGACGAACCTCATCCCCCGTACCAAGACATTCTTGGCCGCGTTCACGTCCCTATCCACGAGTGTCCTGCACTTAGGGCACCAGACTCTCCTCTCTGTGCATTCGGTTACATGCGAACCACACGCCGCACAGGTAGAGGATGTCTTTTGTGGAGGGACATAGATCACCCTGATGCCTTCCCATTTGGCCTTGTATTCCACTTGTCTTTGCAGTTCGGCATAACTCCAAGAGTTGAGACGGAACCGATAGTTTCTACCTTGGCCATTCCCTCTCTGATAGAGCCTTCTGATCCCTGCGAGCTTCTCCATGACTATACCGAACTGATTTGCCTTGGCTTACCTGACTATGTCCTTGGAGGTCAGGTGAAGCAGTTGGATTGTTCGGTTCCTCTGCTTCCGTCCATAATTGCCAAAGACTTGCTTTTTGACCCTAGCGTCGTTACGCTTTAGGTGTGTTTTGATGGCACGATACTTAGCCCTGATTTCTGCGGCCTTGGATAGGTCGTAGGCTCTAATTGAGCCGTCAGAAGAAGCAGTCGACACATTGTCCAGATTCCTGTCCATCCCGATTAGCCCCGCAGGTTCCACCTCGGCAATCTCTTTCGAGAAAGCTATGCTGATTGTGCGAGCAATCAAGCAGACGGACCTTACGGTGAGGCTTGGGTCGGACAGAACCTCTTGAGTGTGTTGATTCAGCCGAATCCATGCGAACTGCTGGTTCCCCAGGGGTAGTCTGAGCTTACCATCAAGGATCTTGAAACCATAGCAGGTAGTCAGCATTGGTCGTCTGGCAAATGGGATTCTGACCTTTCTGCCTCTTCTCAGTGCCTTCCTGAAGTTCCTCAGAATCCCTACCGAGTGGCTTATGGCGCAGAGCCTGTAATAGGATGGAGTCTTGAAGACACTGAGCTGTCTGTAAGATTTTGACGACAAGGTCTTGAGGGAGGTTACGTTGTTCTCCAGTCCTATCTGGATGCAGCGATTGACCATAAGCCTGAAAGTCTCCATGAGATCAAGTAGCTCTTTTGTTGGTTCATGGCTCTGCCGAACCGCCTTGATTGCCTGCACGACCATTGGTACATATGCTAACTGTACTTAGGGCTTTTAAGTCCCGAAGAGTTGACAGAGCCCGATATTTCATCTGCCTTCTTTGCCCTTCTCCAGTAGCCTCACTAGGTCAGCCGACAGCGTTATCGGGAAAGGTGAAGTCCCCTCCTGCAGTTCTATCGTGATCTCGTTGGCAGCTGCGTCCATTTCGACTATCTTCGCCTTCATTCTCTTGAAGACACCTGACTTCACCTCAATCAGATCCCCAACGGACAGGGACTCGATCGTGGGTTTCTCGCCCAAGTACTTGGTCACCTCGTCTTCAGGCAGGACTCCCGGGAGACGCGAGCGGGCATTCTTGACCTCTCTGATTAGAATGTCAATCGGGTGGGAGGTCTGAGCCTCTATTATGACATAGCCCCTCAGCTCGTCAGGGGCGATCACTGAGAAGATCTTGGCCTTTTCCGCTATTACCTTGTATGCTAACGATTCGGTGACAGCGCGCTCCCTACCTGGGGTGGTCTTCACTATGAAATACAAGCGCATCACCCGGGGCGGAGCTGGATGGCGAACGACAACAGGTGGACTAGGTAGGTGATGATCCCCACGACCCCGAGGCCCAGCAGCGTGATCTTCATGGAGTCGATGAACGCATCAAGGTCTGGTTTTGTGGCTATGGCCAGTGTCCTCTTGACCTTGGTGAAGAAGCTCATAACACGCATTTCGGTGAGCGACCTGATTCCTTCTTTTAAACGTGTTGCCTAGGGCAGGGCTCCGACTAGGCCCTCAAGGTAATCCCTCATCGCGAACTTCCTTAGGTCCTCGTATCCTTGGCCGGTGCCCACGTAGGAAATCGGCCTTCCTGAGACGAAGGCTACTGAGATCGGCACGCCACCTTTCGGATCGGCGTCGAACTTCGCTACAACTGCGGAGTCGAACCCAACAGCCTCCCCGAAAACCTTGGCCTGCTCCCACGAATCGTTCCCGATGAGCGCGTCGACAACCAGCAGGACGTGGGATGGCTGAACCACTTTCTTTACTTTGGAGAGTTCGTTCATCAGGTCGACGTCGGTCTGCAACCTACCTGCTGTGTCGATCAGCACGACGTCGAAGCCATCCCCTCTGGCCCTCTCGACCGCGTCATAGGCCACTGCGGCAGGGTCGGCTCCCTGCTCCCCGTGGAAATAGCTTATCCCCAGTTTCGAGGCATGGAATCCGAGCTGTTCGACCGCTCCTGCCCTGAACGTGTCGGCACAAACTATTATTGGCCTGTAGGAACTCATCTTGTAACGATGGGCGAACTTGGCCAGCGTGGTGGACTTCCCGCTGCCGTTAGCACCGATGAACATGAGGACGAACGGCTCCCCCCGCTTGACTCCGGCCAAGTCCAGAAGCTCCACCTCCTGCGTAGGCAACGCTTCCGTCAGATAGGATTTGAAGGAGTCAACCAAGAGCTGCCTGA
>Ga0315282_10007321_pt1 | contig 18177 bp, 17 predicted proteins | sample YL17G07_20_MG_FD_203693 | JGI IMG/M metagenome (GOLD analysis project Ga0315282, IMG submission 203693) | Sediment microbial communities from Yellowstone Lake, YNP, Wyoming, USA - YL17G07_20 | ecosystem: Environmental > Aquatic > Freshwater > Lake > Sediment | place: USA: Wyoming | collected...
GGCCCGGGATGAGCTTGTCGCAGAAGGGTTCCACCGTCTCGGGAGTGATGTCCCTGGGCCCGACCCCTGTGCCGCCCGTGGTGAAGACCACGTCGACCTTCTCCTGCCTCGCACGCTTGAGCTCGTCCCGAAGCCTCGAGGCCTCGTCCGGAATCAGCACGGCGTCGACGACCGGATGCCAGCGGGTGGTCTCCAGGAACCCGGCGAGGAGCTCCCGGATCCGGGGACCGCTCCGGTCCTCGGCCTGGCCCCTCGAGACCCGGTCGCTCAAGGTGATGACCCGAAATTTCAGCGGATAAGGGCGATGCTCGACTCTATCTCCTGTCCGGAGCGTGCCCGGCTCGAGGACCCGGCAGAACAACCCATGCTCGGGCATCACGCATCGCCCCACTTCGCGGGAGATGGCGCAGGTGGGACCGTGGCACGCCTTGCCGATCTGGGTCACCTCGAGCACGACCGATCCGATGTGGAACCGATCCAGAATCCCCACGGTTCCGAGATCCAGCCCTTCGATCGTGAGGTTCTCGGCGAACTCCCCGGGCATCACGACGCGGCCGGTCTCCGAGGTGAAGTGCTCCGTGAGCTCCTTGCCGAGCAGGCTCACCTGCCGGTGCCAGTGCCCGCGATGCGCATCGCCGACCATCCCCTCGCGATCGACGACCGCCTCGGGGATCGGCCGCTTCACCGTGCCGGTCGTCTCGGAAATATTCATGGAAATCAATCGGATATCAGCCGACATCGCTCTTCGTCTTCTCCTTCAGGAAAATGTCGCCGATGCGCATGGTCGCATCCACGGCCTTGCACATGTCGTACACCGTGAGGAGCGCCACGCTCACCGCGGTCAGGGCCTCCATCTCCACGCCGGTCCTTGCCGCGCACGAGACCTCGCTCCTCGCAACGACCCTGTCCTTCCCGATGTCCAGGACCACCTCGATATGATCCAACGGGAGGGGGTGGCACAGCGGGATCAGGTCGGCCACGCGCTTCGCCGCCTGGATGCCCGCGATCTTCGCCACGGTAAGCACGTCCCCTTTCCGGATCCGGTCGGCCCGGATGAGCTCGAGGGTGGATTCCGAGAGAAGGATCGACCCCTCGGCCCTGGCCGTGCGCCGCACGACCGGCTTTGCCCCCACATCCACCATTCTCGCGCCCCCTTCACTGTCCACATGGGTGAGCGTCTTCATGATCAGCCTCCGGTGATGCGAATCCAGTTCCGGGTGCAGCGCGTCCCGGACTCGGGCTTGGCCTCGAGCGCGAGCTCGATCGCCTGCTTCGCGCCGAACTCCCGCACCGGAAAAGCAAGGTCCGAGAACAGGCAAGGCCTCAGCATGCCGTCGCTCGAAATGCGAAGGCGGTTGCATCGGGGGCAGTCCCCCCCCTTCCCTCCCTCCACCACCTCGAAGGTGCCGGTCGATGTGTCCATCTTCCGGATGAACCGGGCCTCGAGCCCGTTCCGGAGGGCGAACTTCGCGACGCCCACCGCATCCGGCTCCCGGCTGGACCGCGTCACGACGCAGTTGAGCTTGACGGGCAGGAGCCCGGCCTTCTTCGCAGCCTCGATCCCTTCCAGCACGGCCCGGATATCGCCGCCGTCCGTGATCTCCCGATACCTCTCCGGATCCACGGTGTCGAGACTGACGTTCACACGCCCAAGCCCGCTCCTCTTCAGGGCCACGGCATGCTCGGCGAGGAGCGTGCCGTTCGTGGTCATGGCCAGATCCTCGATCCCCGGAATCCGGCCGAGCATCTCCACCAGGCGCACCGCATCCCTGCGGACGAGGGGCTCTCCGCCGGTGAGCCGCACCTTGCGGACGCCCATCCGGACCGCGGTCTCGGCCACGACGACGATCTCCTCGAAGGAGAGGATGTCCTGGTGCCGGAGCGGCCTGAAGCCGGACCGAGGCTCGCAGTAGCGGCACCGGAGGTTGCAGCGGTCCGTGATGGCGACTCTCAGATAGTCAATGGTTCGTCCGAATCGATCCTGCATAGCGTCCCGTCCCAAGACGCCCGACCATACCCCCTTCATTGACACCGTTCAAGGCCCAGGGCTATATTCCCCAGGTTCCGCGAAGCCGGACCGAGGCTTTCGCCGACGAATCAGAAAGACGAGGTGATTGCTTGGCGCGTAAAAGAATCCGTGTGGAAAAACAGGACATCGATACTCCGGACAAGTTCCTCACGATCTCCCACCGGGTCTGGGACAAGGTCGCGGAGCATCGGAAACCCCTGCTCATTGCGGCCATCGCCATTTTGGTCGTCGTGGGGGTCGCGCTCACCATCAGTCATTTCCTGCAATCGACCACGGCCGAGTCCACGCGCCTTCTCGCCGACGGGCTCGAGGCCGAAGGGGCCATGGTGGCGGCGGGCAAGGACCAGGCCGTGCTCACCCGAAAGGGGATCCCGGCCTTCCCCTCGATCGCGTCTCGCGCCGAGGCGGCCATGGAGGGCTTCGACAAGTTCCTCAAGAAAGAGAAATCCTCGGATATCGGATACATCGGTCTTCTCGGAAAGGCCAAGGCCATGGCCGACCTCGGCAAGCACCGCGAGGCCGTCGACCTCTTCCGCGAGGCGCTCAAGTCCGAGCACGTGGACCCCTATCTCCGCGCCATGACCGTGGACGGCCTGGCCTACTCGCTCGAGACCCTCGGCCAGAGCGATGAGGCCATCCGGGAGCTCGAGTCGGCCGTGTCCCAGTCCCAGGGCTACACGAAAGACCTCCTGGAATACCACCTCGGCCGCCTGTACGAGAGCAAGGGGGACAAGACCAAGGCCCGGGGGCTTTACGTGGGGGTCTTCGAGAGGCTGAACTCCGAGAAACTGTCTCCGGGCGAGGCGATGTTCCTGAAAAGCCAGCTCACCTCCCAGATCATGGACGTCGACCCGACCTACGAGATCTCTCAACCGGCCCGGTCGATCCAGGATCTCGAAGGGCAGATCCCGCCCGACGTGATGAAGAAGCTCCAGCAAGCGCTCCAGAAGAAGAACGCCGCCAAGTCCAAAGGGCCCGCCGCAACCCCCCCGGCCCAAGAAGAGAAAGCCCCGGCCGGAGGAGAAGACAAGGCCCCGGCCGAGGAAGAAAAAGAGCCCAGTGAATAAAACACCCCTCCTGCTCGCCCTGGTCTGGATTCTCTCCTGCTCATGCGGATGGAGGGCCGAGCCGGCGCTCCGGCAAGGGGAGCCCAGGCCGGCGGTCGAGGTGTTCCACATCCAGTGGCGACGCCTCCTGGTCATGGAGCTTCCCGAGATGAACTCCAGGGTCCTGCCGCTCGAGACCTCGTCGGCCGCGATTGACGCGGAGCGCGGCCGCATCTTCGTGGGGTCCAGCTCGGGCGGGCTCTATTGCCTCAGGGCCTCGGACGGCCATGTCTTCTGGAGGCACGACTTCGGAAGCTCGGTCAGCTCCCGTCCCCTGTACGATCCGGCCAAGGATGTCGTCTATTTCGGCTCGGACGATGGATACGTCTACTGCCTCCTCGGCCGGTCCGGCCGCATCCTGTGGAAGTCCGACCTCAAGGCCGAGGTGGTGAACGAGCCCCGGCTCACCCAGGAGGCGCTCTATGTCACGGCCGCGGACGGCACCGTCGCGGCCCTGAACAACTCCACCGGCCAGATGATCTGGAGCTACCGGAAAAACCCGCCGACCGGCTTCACCTCCTTCGGCCATCCGGGCGTGGCGCTCGTGGAGAACAAGCTCGCGACCGGGTTCGCCACGGGCGAGGTGGTGGTGCTCGACGCGTCGGACGGCGCCGTGATCTGGGAGCGGGATCTGGGCGAGGATGTGAACGTGCATGCCGATCAGAGCGGCAGCGCGCCTCTCCTCGACGTGGACGCCACGCCGGTGGTGGACGGCGATACGGTCTATGCCGCGTCGCTCGCAGGCGGGCTCTATGCGCTGGATCTCTCGAGCGGCTCGGTGCGATGGCGCCGGAACGACATCACGCAGGCGACCGGCATCACGCTGGACAGCGGAATGCTCTATGTCTCGCGGGCCGCGTCCGGGATCACGGCCGTGGACGCCAGGGACGGGTCGACCCTGTGGAACCGCCGCTTCGATGCCGGCGTGCTGACCACGCCCATTCTCTATAACGACATCATCCTCCTCGCCGACAGCCAGGGAGGGGTCTACGCGGTCCGCCAGGGGGACGGCGAGTTCCTGGAGCAGGTCAAGACCGGCGAGGGCTTCTTCGCGCCCCTCGCGATCTACAAGAACTGGGCGTTCGCCCTGTCCAACGGCGGCACCCTGCTCGCGCTCCTCATCCATTGACCTCACCCCGCCCTTGGGGTATGCGCCGGCCATCGTGCCGGAAGGAGATACAAAATGCGTGCAAGATCATTGGGATTCGTGTCAATCGGATTGGTGGCCGCGGCGTTCGTCATTTGTGGTCTGGCGTTCGGAGCGGACATGCGCAGCTATGTCTCAGGCAATTTATTTCTCACCATCGACGGCGTCAATGCCGGCTTCATCAAGGCCTTCAGCGGCGGCGGGATCTTTTCCGAGGTCATCAACGAGCCGTCCGGACCGAGCTATTTCACCAAGAAGCACATCGGCCAGCCCAGGTACGAGCCGGTCTCCATCCAGGTGGGGTTCAGCAACGCCAAGGGCGTCTACGATTGGATCAGGGCTTCCTGGAATACGACCAATCAGTACAAGAACGTCCGCGTCACCCAAGCCGATTTCAAATTGGAAGCCAAGTCCGTGCGCGATTACCAGAGATGCCTCATCGAAGAGACCACGATTCCGGCCATGGACAGCACCAGCAGGGAGCCGGCCTACATGACCCTGAAGCTCGTCCCTGAGACGATTCGCGAGGAACAGGGCGACGGCAGCAAAGTATCCGGGGAATTCGGCAAGAACGAGCAGAAGATATTCCTGCCCAGCAACTTCAAGCTGGAGATCGACGGGCTGGACTGCACCAAGGTGAACAAGATCGACGCGTTCACCGTGAAGCGGCAGATGGCCACGGACGACATTGGCGCAGCGCGCGACTCCCAGAAAGAGCCGGGCAAGATGGAGTTCCCGGACCTCAAGATCACGGTGGCCGAAGTGTCGTCCGATTCGTGGAAGCAGTGGTTCGATGATTTCGTGGTCAAAGGCAACAATGACGAAAGCAAGGAGAAGAGCGGCACGCTGACCCTGCTGTCGGCCGACCGCGCGATCATCCTGGCGCGCATCAATTTCCACAATATGGGGATCTACCGCATAGAGCGCGCCGCCGCAGAGGCCAATTCGGACCAGATCGCCCGCGTGACGGTCGATCTCTATGTCGAGAGCATGGATTTCCAGTACCTCAACAAGGTCATCCAGTAGAATCCTCCCGCCCGGCTTCCTTAATCTTCCCATGGTCGCAGTCGGGCTTTCGAAGAAGCTGTGATAAAAATGGAAGATATGGTATATTTTATCCGGAGATCGACATGACCAGGGAATTCGAAGCGTTGTTCGAGAAAGGGGTCTTCAAGCCCTTCGGGAAGATCTCGCTGAAATCCGGCTCGGTCGTCCGCATCGCGATCAAGGAGGTGGAGAGCGCCAAGTCCGGTGCGGATCTCTCCGACGTGGAGGAGTCCTACGCCCTCATCGACCGTACCTATCCCAATGTTGACGTCCGATCCGCGTATCGAACCCGAGAAGAGCTCCATCAGCGTTGATGTTCCTCATCGATACCAATATCCTGGTCTACGCCGTTTCCACCGCGGAGAAGATCAAGCAGACCCGGGCCCGGGCCGTGCTGTCCGATCTCATGATCCACGGAGAGGCGGCACTGGCGCTCCAGAGCTGCGCCGAATTCCTCACCGCTGCGGCCCTGAAGCCCAGCTCACCCTTGTCACTGGGGGATGCACTCGGGCAGCTCCGTTCCTGGGAACGCCACATGAGCATTCTGATCCCATCCTTCGAGACCGTCGAGGTGGCTGCGGAGGGGGTGACGAAGTACAAATTGTCCTTCTGGGACGCGATGATCTGGGCGATCGCCCTTCAGTACGAGATTCCCCGCGTCCTCACGGAAGACGGTCCTGTAGGCTCCGAGATTCGCGGCGTGAAGCTTGTCGACCCCTTTACGAGCGATTATCGAGGCTGATCAACCTTCCTTTCTTCATTCCCTCACCCGTTGCAGGCTCGTCCGAAGAGCGCTACACTCGACCCCATGGGGGACGCAGCAACACAAGCGAACTGTGGATCAAATGTCCATGGCACTTCGAAGAAGAGGGTATTGCTATTCCTCATTCTGCTATCCACATGTTGCTCGGACAGATCTAACGTGCAAGGAGACACCGTCACTAACAAAGGCCCAGGCGTGAAGCCAATCTCTAAGATATCCAACAAGAATCAGGACTCCGAGAGAAAATCGGGAAAGATAGAAGGCACTGTAGAAACCTTGGAGAAAGGTTGGAAAAGGGTCGAGAAAGCCACGAAGCCCCAATTGGACTGCAGGGGATTGTTCCTTTATTGGGTCCCGTATTTGCAAGATGGCCGGATCTTAATTCGGAAGAGATTCACTCCGTGGGAGGTAATTCCATTGCCCTTTAAGCATCCGGACATCACAGAGCAAGAAGCGGAGGGCGGTGCCAGTGCTATACAAGAGATGGAATACGGATGGCTGATTGGTCTGGGCGCGGCCGAAAATGCTTCTCTCTCGTTTTTCGATAAATATAAATGCGGAAATCGACGCGAAAAATTGCTGCCATTAGATGTGGAAAGTATATTCAAAACAGGAAACGGATATTTGATTTTCGGTACTGCAGACAATATGGGGTCGGAGTCGGCGATCATATATGAATATAAGGAATCAAGTCGTCAGCTCAGGAGACTGGCGGCAATTTTAGCGAGCACGTTGGGAGTGACCCAGGAATCGATGTATTCGTATTACATGGTGATGATGGCTCCTGAATATACAACGGAGAAATATGATTACGATTACAGAATTGCCAGATATACCTACCCCGATAAACTAGATATTATTTACAAGTTCAACAGGGTGGGGAAGCAAGAATCTACAGGAACTCCCCAAAGCTACGAATTCGGCCAGTATGTAACATCAATTGCAGTGGACAAGTCGGGCGAATTGTATTTGGGAGGCCATGGATATATTTTACGACTGACGCCCATGGGTGAAGGGAACTACAAGGAAGATATATTTATTCCGGATGATTGCTGACCCCATTTGTACAGTCTGGCATGTCTACGAGAGGGAGGATCATCGGCTCCAGATCCTCAGGCGTCCCGGTTCGATGATCCACAGCGCGCCTTCAAGAATCTCCTGGCCGAGCATGGGAATCACGGACTCGATCACGGAGAGCGCAAGCTCGGCGTCGTGACGCGGAAGACGGAGCACGCTGCGCGCAGCAGCTCGGCGACGCGGGCGGGCAGGTTCTCGTCTATCTTGAACGCGCTCATGCCGATTGCCGGAGGGGCAACAACCGCTCCCGCGCCATGTCGGCCGCGTAGGCGATGGCCGCGCGGATGTCCTCCGGCTTTAGGCTCGGGTAGTCTGCGAGGATCTGCTCCTGCGTGCGGCCCGCTCCGAGGTTGTCGAGAATCACGGTGACGAAGATCCGGGTTCCGCGGATGCAGGCCTTGCCGTGGCAGACGTCCGGATCCACAGTGACATTATCGCGCCAATCCATCGGTCCCTCCTTTCCAAGCTCCAACAGTAAAATACTCCAGAACGTCGTCAGAGACAACGGGAAGATAATCGAGAATGCCTTGGATTATTTCGACGTTACGCTGAACGATGTGCGGGCGGTGCCGATGTTGCCCGCGAGGTCCAGGGCGCGGACTGCGAGGGTGTGCGGGCCCGGCGTGAGGCCCGCTGGGAGCGTGAACGAGAACTCGGCCCTGGCCGAGTCGAGAAGCCCGCCCTGGACCGGCACGGGCCGCCAGGGGCCGCCGTCCATGGACACCTCCACCCGGTCGATGGGCCCGAAGTCGTCCGCGGCCCGGCCCGTGACGATCCCGGTCTTGACGCCCAGGTCCAGCACCACCGGCGGCTGGTTGTCGATCAGGACCGGCGCTGACACATACCCGTCCTCCAACGCCTCGGTCTCTGGCCACATCGATCGATCCGACGCCGTGACCTTGACCTCGTAATACCCGGACGGAATCGACTCGGTGTCCCAATCGAAGCTCGTGGTCTCGAGCGGGCTCCTGGGATCCGTGATCGCGATCCACCCGTCCTCCCCCTCGGCCCGATAGCTTAAAAGGTACTCAAGCGGGTCGCCGTCCGGATTGTCGGCCTTCCACGAGATCTTGATCGCAGAGGTCTTTTCCTGATCCGCGGCCGGTCCCTCGGCCTTGTCGGCCTCGGGCTTGGCCGGCACGGGCACGGACGGCGCGGGCGGCGTCACCTTGCCGGGGGTCTCCTTCTTGCGGAACTTGGGCTCGAACTGGATATCGGTCACCCGGGCCCGCTGGTTGACCGGCCGGTAGAAGACCCGGATCGAGCGGAGGATCTCCTTGGGGTCCTTCCAGCGGAACTTGAGCTGCACGTATCTCGCGGCAGCGATGCCGAGGCTCGATCCGGATCGGCCCTTGAGGCCGGACCACGAGGTCCACGTCTTGTCCGGAACCGCCGTGTTGCCCCATCTCGACTCGACCTCGAAGTCCTTGCCCCCGGTCCACTCGGCCTTGCCCCAGGTCGCGAAGAACCCGGCGTCGAGCGGCTTGGTCAGGTACTCGGCCTGCTCCGGAAGCGCGCTCGACACCCGGTACACGGACCCGGCGTCTCCGGTCCCCACCACCCACTCGTCCTTGCCGATGATGAGGGTGAGCACCTGGCGCTCATCCAGATCCAGCACGGTCGAGGTCCTCCGCGACCCGGGCTCCACGGCCAGGACCCTTCCCTCGGCCCCCATGCCGGCATAGATCAGCCCGTCCGGCCCCATGCCGAGCGAGGTGATGTGCCCCTCCTCCCGCTTGACGAGCCGCTCCACCCCGCCGCGGGGGTCGAGCCTCCAGACCTCGCCCACGCCGGGTTTGGGCCTCGGCACCTGCTTCATCATCTTGAGCGCGTTGTCCGTGGGCGGGATCGGCGGCGTGGTGAACGTGTTGACGCCGGCGACGATCACCCCGGCCTCCACGGCCACGGCCTTGACCTCGGTGGCGCCGAAGTCCTCCAGGGCCACGGCCTTCCCGGGCGAGAGTACGCGCATGAGAATCGCCTTGGGGCTGGATCCCGCGAGCAAGGACCCGTCCTTGTCGAGCGCGAGACACAGGATGTGCTCGGCCTCGGAGTCGAAATAGACCTCGGCCCTTCCCCGGAGATCGACCGAGAAGATGATGCCGTTGGGGCCGGTAGCGGCAAAAAAGACCTTCCGCTTCGGGTCGAAGAGGAGCGCCCACACATGCGGACCCTCCGGAAGCGTGGCAAAGACCTGGGCGTCGACGGGCTCTGCAGCGGCCGACTTGAGCGACGCTGCGGCCACCTTGAAGATTTTCCCTTCCGGAACCGTGGCCAGGTACAGGTTCCCCTCCTGGTCCCAGGCCATGGCCGTGACCATGAGGCCGGTGGTCCTGGCGATCGGCCTCACCGAGTGCCCCTCGAGCTTGAGGACCATGCCGTTGTAGCCGGTCCCGAGGTACACGGCCCCGTCCGGTCCCTTGGCCGCAGACCACACCAGGGCCGTGTCCTTGAGCTCGATCCGCTCGGTCCTGCGGCCCAGCCTGACGTCGTCCTCAGAGGTGACCGTCACCTGATGCAGGGTTCCGGCCTCGAGCTCCTTGGCCGTATCGATGCGGAAATGCCGGGTGGTCCCCGCCTCGGCCCTGAGCGCAAAGATCCACGAGCACAACAGCCCTGCCGTCTTCAAAACCCCTTTGACCCTCATCCCGAAACCTCCGCGAGCTTCCTAGTTCATCTTCTTCCGCTCGACCCTGACCTCGACCGAGGCCGAGCCGGCGATGATCCGTTTCATGTCCATGACCTTCCGCTCCATGGCCCTCTGCGGGATCTCCTTGAGGTCGGCCGCGGCGGGCCGCAGGCTGTCGAGCGCGGACGGCGGCAGGCGCTGGACCGCCTTGCCCTGGACCAGGACCCCGGCGGATCGGAGCCACAGCGTCACCACCATGGAGCGCTCGGGGTATCCCTTCTCGAGGTTGTCGAGAAAATCATCGAGTCCGCGCGGCGGCACCAGGTCCGGAGCGACATCGCCGCCTCCGGCGACCTCGATGAGGATGACCTCCCCCTCCGGAACCTCGGGGATGCGGACCGGCAGCGTGACGACCTCCTCGGCACCCGCATAGGGCTGAAGCCGAACGTGCAGGTTCACCACCTCGCCGGGCTCCGGAGACTCGGTGGTGAGGTAGGCCCCCTTGATGAGGGCGATGTCGCGCTTGAAGGAGAGATCGATGCGGAAATCCACCTTCTCGATATCGGCCTCGGCGAACGGGTTCCTGAGCACGTCGCCGATGGCATCGAAGGGCCGAAGCCGCGTCACCACCGCAGCCGCGCCGACCGAGGAGAACACGGTCTGCCGGATCTTCACGGTCCTGGCCCCCTTGAGCTTGATCTCGGACGCGATCTCGATCGTGGTGTCCGCGAGGTCGCTCGCCCCTTCCTCGAGGATGCTCCGGATGCTCATGGCGGACAGGAACGGGGTGAGAAACCTCTGGTTCGCGATCTCGACCCGGTACAGGTCGGTTCGGGAAGCGGTGCGATCCATGAGCCGCACCTCCACCGGGATCATCCGGACCCGCTCGGCCGTGTCGGCCACGATCGACGCCTGACGATCCTCCACCAGGACCCCGGCGTCCGCCACCGGGTCGGCCAGCTTGAACGAGCGGTAGACCGAGCTCACAATGGCATGGACCGTGGCCGTGGTGACGCCGAGCGCGCTTTTGCCCATGTTCATCATGGGATGGCCGAAGGCGAGTGCCCGGCCTCCGATCAGGGCCGTGACCGTGCCCACGGCCACGGCGGACAGGTCGCCCCGGATGAGCTCGACCCCGAGCGCCCCTCCCGGAACGAGCTTGCCCTTGCCGGCGTCTCCCCCGGCCGCGGCCCGGCCTCCTCCCCCCTGGAGGGGCTCGATGCCGAAGGGGGCCAGGGTCTCACGGATCCCGGCGATGGCACCTTGCGAGAATCCTCCGAGCACGAGCGGCGTCTCCACCGGCATGGGATCGCTGCTCTCTTGCCGGCCAAGGCGGAACGGAGCGGCCCGAGCCGCAAGTCCGTCTGCCGGCGAATCCGGCGAGACCACCCGCAACGCCCGAGCATCGGACGGACGGCCGAAGCCGCCGCCCCGCAGGGTCAGGTCCCCCTTGCCTGGACCGGGCGACTCCCGGCCTTTCTTTTCCTCGTCGGCTCTCTTGAGCGCCTCCATCATGTTCCGGATGGGGGTCACTCCGGCGAGCGTCTCCCTGGAAAAGGTCCATCCGTAGGCCAGCGCTCCGACGAGCTTTCCCTCGAGGTAGATCGGGCTGCCGCTCATGCCGGCGATGATGCCGGCATCCTCTATGATCGGATGCTTGCACCGCACCAGGATGAGGTCCTGCCTGAGCAGGAAGTTCTTGAGGATCGCCACCACCTCGACCTCGAACCGCTCGGGCTCCGTGCCCCGGAACACGGTCAGGCCGTACCCCTTCATGCCGGGACGGATATCCTCGATGCCCAACGTCGGAGCGGCCGGGTCCTCGGGAAGCGATGTCGACGGAAAGAGCAGGAACACGGCTACGAGAACCGCCCACAGGGCTCCCGGGCCCCGGATGCAGCCGCGTTCCGGGATGGACTTTCGAACGTCTTTTACAATTCCACCGGGAATCATGTAGAACCTCTGGAGTATAATGCAGGGAAGAGGCGTCAACATCAAGCCGGATGATCACGGATGACGAATGAGCTGGACATCACCCAAACTCCGGAAGGGGTCAGGGTCAGCATCCTGGTGCAGCCCAAGGCATCCCGGACCAGGGTCCGGGAAATCCACGATCGATGCCTCAAGATACAGATCGCCGCGTCTCCGGTGGAGGGCCAGGCCAACGAGGAACTGGTCCGGTTCCTGTCCAAGGCGCTCGGGGTGAAGCGAAGCGACATCCGGATCGCCCGCGGCGGGACGAGCAGGAGAAAGGTCATCGAGCTTCTCGGCGTCTCGCGAGAGGACGTGCTCGGGCTCTTGCCCCCCGAAGAGCCTTGAGGCATGGGAGGGCCCGGCGCCGGGCGAAAGACGGCATCTTTTTGTATTCCGTATATATTCTTATTCTTTTATTATACGGAGAGAGCCGAAGAAGGAGCGAAGCGTGATCTATTGCCCTCACTGCAGGAAGCCCTCGGCCAAGAACACGGGACCGTGTCCCCACTGCGGCCAGCTGCTCGCCCCGGAGCCCCCGCCGGAGGCCGTACCAGCGCCGGAAGATGTCTCTTCCCTCGATTTAGATGGATCGCCCGGGGAGTTCGAGATCCCGACCTCGTCGGAAGCGGAAAGCATCATCGAGAATGCGCTCAATGAGGACGTGCCGGAAATGGTTCAGGATGCCGCTCCGTCGCCATCGGACAAGAAAGCCTCCCACATGGGCGAAGAAAGCGTGGATTTCGGCGACGACGAGGTCGGAACACTCGAGGTGCAATCCATCGCCCCTCCGCCTGTTGCGGTCCACGATATTCGGAAACAGGAGCGCGAGGCCACGGAGATGGAGCTCCAGGAGCTCGCAGGCTACGGGAAACCCGACGAAGGAACCGTGGGGGACGTGGTCTATGCGATCCGGGTCTGGTTCCGGAAACGCGAGCTCGTGGAGATGCAGGCCGAGGCCAAGAACAGGACCGAGGCCGCCGGCCGGCGTCTGCGCAAGGCGCGGGCCGACCTGGGGCGCGCTGCGAAAAAGGGGGGGTTCGAGGACGACCGGCACTTGGCCTCCTTCTGGACCCGGCTGAAGGAAGCGGAAGCCAGGCTGGCCGACGTCAGCAACCAGCGATTGAGCAAGGAATCCCAGCACAAGGACAAGCTGGACGCCCTCGAGAACGAGGCCAGGACCCTGGAGCAGGAGATCGCTCCGGTCCGCGCCGAGGAGGAGGCGGCCTTGGAGTCCCTGAAGCGGCTGCGCACGGATCAGAAGCGGACCGAGGCGCGCCTGAAGCGGATCGAGATCGAGATTCGCAACATCGAGCAGCTCGTCTCCCAGAGCCGCGCGAAGCTCCAGAACCCCGCACTCCCCCCCGACGAGAAGGGCCGCCTCACCTCCCAGCTGGAGGAGCAGGAGGAGCGCAAACCGGCCGTGGCCGAGGAGATCCGGAGCCGCAAAGAGGAGCTCGAGCGTTTCAATACGCCCATCGCCGAGGCCGAAACCCGGCTGGCCCAGCTCCGGCAGCACATCTCGGAGCAGATGGGCAAGGCGAGCCTGAAGCGCGAGGAGTCCTCCCGGATAGCCATGAGCCTCACCAAGGAGATGGGCTCCTTCGAGACCCAGATGAAGAACGTCGAGGACATGGTCGAGGAGGCCTGGGCCGCGGCGGGCGATAAGTTCTTCAACCTCAATTACGCCGTTCCCGAGATCGAGGATCTCCGGACCTCTATCCTGCAGGCGGCGACCGAGGATCGGAACGCGATCCGGCAGGCGGGCATGCTGGCCGAGGCGGTCAGACGCTACGATCGGGACGCCTTCGGAAGAGGCCGGAAGGTCCTGATATCCGCCGCCGTGGTCCTGGTCTTTCTCGCTGCCTTCGGGATTTATTTCATCTTCCACGGCGCCGCATGAAAGACAAGACAGGAGGTGGCGGACCATGCCTGGAATTCCCGGTGTAAAGATCGAAAAGCTTCAGGAACGATTGGGGGTCTCCCCGAGACAGTTCGCGTTCACTTCCTGGAAGGCGACGGACCTCGATGAGCTCGCCGGCCGCATCGCCGAGATCGGAGAGATTTCCATGCCCGAGGCCTGGGCCATCGTGAAGGCCAACTCCGGCCTGACCCCCTCCCGATTCGCCATCCGTGCGATCGAGAAGCTTCCGAACGTGATCATGGAAGAGGTGGTGGCGGCGCTCTGGGAATCCCTGGACACGAGCCGACTCATCAAGATCATCTCCGAGGAGACCGGGTACACCGCGATCGACGTCGAGGCCGCTCTCAAGGAAGCGGGGCTCGAGTTCATCCCGCTCCGTCAGCAGCTCTTCTCGGATGCCTTTGCCGAGGAGCAGCTGGTCGACCTGGAGGATCGCGGCATCCCGACCTACGATCGTTGGATCGACGGGAAGATCCGGATTCTTTACGCCCATCCCGGGTCCAAGGTGCCGAGGATCCTGCTCGTGGCCGCGTACCGATGGATCGAGATCCTCCGAAAGCAACTCGGAAACGAGCCGCCTCCGCCCCACCGGACGCATATCCACGAGGCGCTGAAATCCTTCCTCAAGGACACCTGGCCGATCATGGAGCGGTACATCGCCGGTCGGTTTCCTGGCGGCCTCTACGATCCCCGGTCCCCCCGGAAGGAGGGGACGCTCAAGTACCTCGTCACCCTGGGCATCGGCGGCAACGAGATGCAGTGGCATTACCTCGCCGCGTTGAACAACCGGGCCCATCCGGAGGGGCCTTCCTGGATCATCACCAACTCGCCGGCCGAGATCCCGGATCTGCCCAGGGAGGCGAACGCCGGCAACACCTTGAGGCTCAGCTTCACGCGCGGCGGAAGCACCGAAGAGACCAAGTGCGGAGAAGAGGTGCTCCATGGGCGCCTCCCGGCCAGCATCATCTTCGCCAACAAGGGGGATCTCGTCGAGCTGGGCCGGAAGCACGGCGCCCTGGTCCTCCCCATGCCGCACCGGCTGGCCGGACGGTACTCCGGTCTCAAATCCCCGATCAACATGGCGCCCATGACCGTCCTCAGCATGGACACCGAGACCTACTGGCGGTCGGCCGAGGATGCGGACCGGCTCCTGGACCCTTCGTCCACGGCCAATCCCTCCTGGGATCTCGCCGCCTTCCTCTTCAGGAGGTTCATGCTCGAAAGGCGGCCCATCCTTTATCTTTCATCCAACCATCCCCGGCTCCTGGAAATGCTGGACGCCCTGGCCCAGCTCCTGATGGAAGGGGCGGCCAAGCGCGGCAGGAACCTCTTCGTCGTGGTCGGCAAGAAATATCCCCGCAACTCCCATTTCGAGATCGAGGGGACCATCTCCAATGCCCGATCGGTCACGTTCCTCAGCCTGGTGGACGTCTCCGTCGACCGCGACCCGGCCCTCCGCTACGCCTTTGCCCTGGATGACGCCAAGAAGCGGCTCTTCACGGACGAGGTCCTGGCGGCTTTGGTCACGGCCAATCTCCGAACCTACGCCCGTCATGCGCCGAGCATCATCCTCCTCTCCGAGGGGGCGGAGCTCGTCAACCTCGCCAAGCTCCACAAGCTGTTCGAGGAGACGGTCTATTACCTGTGCCGCATGCTCGTGGTGGACCCGTTCAGCAATCCCCAGGTGAAGGAGGTCCGGGACAACAGCAAGAAGAACGTCCAGCTGCTCTCCGAGCTCATGACCAGCGCTTCGCCCGACATCTCGGACGTCGAGCTGTGGCTCAAGCTGCTCTATCCTATCTACCGGGGATCCGAGATCACGCGCTCCACCGTGCCAACAAAACGGGAGGAATGAATCAGGAACGCGGCGGAGCCCAGTCCGACAATCGCGGCGACCACCATCCACACCGGAAGCCCGTGGGCCAGGACCCGGGACGCGTCGACCCATCCGAGATATACCGAGACGGAATCGGTCAGATTGACCCCGGCGTGCGCGGCGAGCGCGGGCCACAGCGACCCGGTCCGGACGACGAGCCATCCGGCGAACAGGCCGAACAGCAAGGCCGAGCTGCCCTGGGCAGCGTCGAAATGGAGCATCCCGAAGATGGCGCTGCTTGCCAGGATTGCACCGGCAGCGCCGAGTCGGGTCTCGAACGAGCGAAGCATCACGCCGCGGCAGAGGAGCTCCTCGCCGATCGGCGCAGCCGCGGAGAGCGCGACCAGGAGCCCCAGCGCCCCCGGAGAAGGACGCGCGAGCCTCCGGGCGATGGAGACCAGGACCTCCGGGCTGAAGACCTCCGGAGCCGCGGTGGTGAGCACGTGGGCCAGCTCGGTGAGGAGAACGGACAGGCAGACGCCGGAGATGAAAGCCCACAGCACGATGCTCCGGCTCGACGCGCGGCGAAGCATCCCGCTCATGACCTCTTTCCCTGCCGTAAGATAGGCGATACCTACAAGGGTTGCTTCCAGGAGCACCACCTGGGCCGCGGCCAGGCCCGGGCTCTCACCGAGCCATTCGTCCATCGTGGAGCGGTCGGAGACGAACAGCCGAACGACGACCAGCAGCGCCATGGGAACTCCCCATACGGCAAGGAACGCAGCCAGAGCCGCGACCACGCCGGCCAATGGGCTTGGACCGTGACTGTCTGAAGATGGCCGGCTATTACTCTGTTGGACAGACCCCTGCACCTTGGCATCCAACGAGTTGAGTGCAATCAATCGGCAGGTCAGAGCCAATTGCACAAGGCAAGTCGCCCTCCGGGGCTATGCTGCAACATGCCGGAATATCCATCGGGAAATTCGAACCGATGCATTTGACGTTCGATTTGATAAGGCACCCGCAGCAGAGCTTGATCTTGACCTTGTAATCGGGCGTCTCCACATTCACCCCGCCCTGGGTCCTTCCCGTGAAACGGACAATGACGTCGATGGTGTCCAGGAGCTTCACCACGGGCCACCCGGAGCTGTCCGGCATGCAACTGTTGAAGTAAGGTTCGATCTCGCTCCACACGAGGAGATCCGCAGTGCCCAGCCCATCGTTTTGAGGCTCGATCATGGGATTGACGAGGTAGGAAAAACGTTCCTTGTATCCTTTCCGATCGATGTGGACATAGGCACCTTTGATAATGACGGAATTCGATTCAACCACGCCGTTGGCCGGCTGAGCCATGGGCGCAAGCATGTTCTTCAGGGCAAACACACGCTGATAGGTATAGAATTCGCCTGAATAGCCGGCAAGAAATACGTCCACGGTGTTTTCGAAAAAATACTCTTTCGTGTCGCCGGTGGTCGTATAGGTGCATGCCGGAGATGCAGCCGGCGCCTTGATGTAATCGATATAAAAGGTCTCGAAATTCCCCTCGCACCCGGAGAATGACATCGCGCCCAGAGCCAGGATGCCCAGGATCGTCATCAACCGTCCCAGGGTCGATGCAAGGAAGTCATGGTCTTCCATTGTATACCTCCTTCCGCTCACTTGCCGATGCTTTCGGCACGGTTGACGATGCTCGGCGTGATGAAGATCATCATCTCCGTGCGCCGATCCGCATTGTTCTTGGTCTTGAACAACCATCCCAGGATCGGGATATCCCCCAGGCCGGGCACCTTGTTCCAGCTCTCACCGGTGTTTCGTGTGTAGATGCCGCCGATGACCGCCGTGCTGCCGTCGTTCACCAGCAGCTCCGTGTTGGCGCTCCTTTTCTGAATGGCCGGGTCTCCCTGAGCACCGGTGTTGTTGAAGTCCGGCTCGTCCCTCTGGATGGTCAGCTTCAACATGATGCTTCCGTCCGCTGTGACGTGCGGCGTCACTTGTAGGCCCAGCTTGGCCTCTTTGAACTGGGTCTGAACCCCCTGCGCAGAAACACGACTGTAGGGGAGCATGGTCCCCTGCTCTATCGAAGCCGCTTTGTTGTCCATCGTCAGGATTCTCGGAGAGCTCAGGATCCGCACCACGCCGCTGTCCTCCATGGCGGACAACCGGATGCTCAAGTTCACGTTGTTCGAAAGCGATCCCAAGGTCACGCCCAGCGCAGAGCCTTCGTTCAATCCGGTCGGAGCCGGCATGTTGACCACGAAGTTCGGATTCGGGGTTCCGGTGGCCTTGGGGCTCAGGCCCGAGGTGGGGGTTTGCCCGTCCGTGGTTCCGCCGGCGACCGACACCAGCGACGGAAACGCAAGACCGGTGGGATTGCCGGTGGCCGGGCTGGCCGTGAAGTCACCTCCCCACTGGATTCCGATCTCCCTGGAGAACGTGCTCGTGGCCTCCACGATCCTTCCCTCGATCAGAACCTGCGGCGTCTGGGTGTCCAGATTCCGGATCAGGGCCTCGATCTGGTTCAGCGCATCGATGGTATCGCGGATGATGAGGGTGTTGGTCCTCTCGTCCATGCTCAGGTTTCCGCGCGCCGTCATGAGCGATCTGGCCTTGTCCTGCAATGAACTCGCTTCGGCATAGCTGATCGGGATCAGTCGGGTCTCGAGAGGCA
>Ga0315282_10007322_pt1 | contig 18176 bp, 10 predicted proteins | sample YL17G07_20_MG_FD_203693 | JGI IMG/M metagenome (GOLD analysis project Ga0315282, IMG submission 203693) | Sediment microbial communities from Yellowstone Lake, YNP, Wyoming, USA - YL17G07_20 | ecosystem: Environmental > Aquatic > Freshwater > Lake > Sediment | place: USA: Wyoming | collected...
ACCAACTCCGTCGCCGCGACTCCCGTGCGCCCCTCACCCGCCGGCATCCGCAGCATCAACGTCGTGCCGATTCCCGGGTCGTAGAGCGTCCCCTTCGCGCGTGGGAAAGCCATGCCGTGATCGGTTGTGAACATGACGAGGGTGCTCCGGCTCAGGGCGGTTCCATCCAGCGCATCCAGGATGTCGCGCACTGCCGCGTCCATGAACCGTATCGCGCCGTTGAACCGCGCCAGCTCCTCCCGCACCTCGCGGTTGTCGGGCAACCACGGGGGAACGCAGACCAGCGCGGAATCGTCGGGAACGTACTCCGGGCGGGTGAACGGAAGATGAACCTCATGAAACCCGACGTTAAGGTAGAACGGCGCCACTTGGTCGCGTGCGCGATCGCCAAGGAAGGCGACCGCCTTACGGGCCACGACCTCGCAGTGTCCGGACTCGTGGTCATCAACCTGGTAGCGGTTCTTGAGCGGATCCGCCCGTTCGTGCTGCACGCCGATGTTCGCCGTCAGATAGCCCGCCGCGTTGAAGTAGTCAACGAGGGTCTGCTCCTCCTCCGGCAGCGCGAACCCGCGGTGGGCGAGCCCAACCTGGCCAATGGTATGTGCGTAGCGCCCGGTCATGATACAGCCGCGCGCCGGGCTGCACGGGGGAGAGGCGGTGAAGCACTGAGTGAAGCGAACCCCTTGAGCCGCCAGCCGGTCGAGATTGGGGCTCGAGACATCCGGTCTGCCGTAGCAGTGGAGATGCTGCCCAAGGTCATGGCAGATGATGTGCAGGATGTTGAGCCGGGTGGGCATCTGAGCGCTCCAGGTAGCAGGCTAGACTGGAGCGGTTTTCGGCGGGCGGCAACGGCGTACCTGCGGGAAAGCAAGAGCGGGTCGGGATGGAACGGTCGTTGCACAATCGGCGGAACTCGGTCAGACAATGCCTCCGCGAGACCGAGATTCCACGCTTCGCGCTTCGCTGGATGCGGCGTCAAGCGCCGCATCTCCGGAGGCCCCGGTGAACCGGGGCGCCAGCTCTGAATGACCGGTTCGAGGGCACACGCACCCCCGGGAACGGATTGTGCAATATCCTAGTGGTACCCGACCCGCTATCTGGCATTACGGGGACGGGCTCTCGAAGCATCCCCGAGCGACCGGCCCAGCGCGGCAGGCCAGACCGAGATTATGCATTTGGGCGCTTGGGGAGGTCATTCTGAGGAAGCGAAGCGACCGAAGACCTGTCCTGAGCATAGTCGAAGGAATCCCCTACCAGGGATGCTCAAGGTCAACGATTACAGCCGCCAGAAATCGCGATGGGGACCCGTCGCTTGATCACGCTCCGCGCGATTCCGGAGCCCCGTGTGCGGCGGTGTCCGCCGCCCTTCGACAAGCTCAGGGTGACCCCGAGCAAAGCCGAGGGGCCGCTCCGGAGACGCGGCTGTGGCGCGATATGATCGCGCCTCCGGAAGTGCGGTGACCGCACTCACGCCGCGTCCAAAGTCGGGGCCAACGCTCAGGGTGACATCACTCGTTGGGTGAATGTCTGACGCTCGCAACGCATAATCCCGGTCAGACCTACCAGTCACTTCGCGCAGACATCACCCTCGATGCCCTGTTTCTCGTAGTACTGCTGATGGTAGTCTTCGGCCGGGTAGAACGTCTGCGCGGGGAGAACCTCAGTCACGATTGGCCTGCGCGACGCGCCCGAATCCTGGAGGCGCTTGAGCGCGGCTTCCGCCACGGCTCGCTGCTCAGGCGTGTGGTAGAAGATCACGGACTTGTATTGCGCCTTGAACTTCTCAGTGGGGTCATGGATGCGCAGGAAGACCTCGAGGAGCTGGTCGTAGGTGACCTTGGTGGGATCGTACACGATCTCCACCGACTCCGTATGGCCGGTCCCGCCCGCGCACACCTGCTCGTAGGTCGGTTTCGGTGCCGTGCCGCCGGTGTATCCCACCGTCGTGGAGAGCACGCCGGGAACCTTGCGAAATGCAGCCTCTACGCCCCAGAAACATCCGGCGCCGAATGTTGCCTTTGCCATGCTTTGGGCCTTTGCCTTTCTGCCGTAGCTCGTCTGATGGGTGTCGCGCGGGCGGCCGCTCAGCAGCGGCGGCGCGATCAGGCACGCTGCCACAACGGACAGCGCGACAAGTCTTCCCACTGGGATTCCTCCGATTCGAGAGTACCTATCTTCTTTATCTCCGTTTGCTTTGTGGGCAAAACGCGCAGCAAGAGGCCCCGGTCGACGATCCGGGCGTCGCGGGGACAGGAACACGGGGAAGAGCCGACGCCGCCGAGAAGCCGTGCACGCGCCGAAGCATCGCCCGTCGCGAAGCGCAGGATAGCGGTTCCGACCGCCGATCCTGCAAGAGACGGTCGCAGCGGCACGCCCGGACTACGCATGTGGCTTAGCCTGGGTTATTCATACCGCCAAGCGCGTCGGCGGGCGGACGTAGCATACGCGGCGCGTGATTGCGCGCGGATTATTCATGGCACTGTGCGCGCAGCACGCGCGTCATCCGAAATCATCATGAATAATCCGGGTTAGCGCAGTGTTGACTCACAGGGCCATGTGCCCTACGGTTGATCGAGCGGCTTTCCGCGCCGTTGGCGCTTCGATGCCAGCAGGCGGCTGGTGGTCGCGGCATCCTCGGAGGATTCCTCGGCCTGGGTTTCGCGGTCCGCCGGCGCGGGAGTCTGCGCGCGCCGCGGCGCCGTCGCTACGGGTTCGGGTGGCGCCGCAACCGGCTTCCCGGCCTGATCCAACCGCCCAATCCGCGTCGCGCGCGTTCGCGACGAGCGCACCGTGCGCGCTCGTTCCAAAAGTCGATCCGTCGGCGCCGTCACCAACACCTCGCGCTGGCGCCGCAGCCGGGCGCGCACCGCGCTCAATGCCTCCACCGCCTGCGCCCAGTTGATGATCAACCGCCGCAGCGCGATGTCGAACGGCCACAGCACGAGCGCGATCGCCAGCAGCCACTTCCACAGATCCTGCGGGAAGCGCGTCGGCGGGCCGGGCCGGAATGCGCGATCGGGCTTAAGGTCAGGCGTTCCACCGGTACGCCGTGCGAGCTCGTGCAGCAAGTGGAGATCCGGATCGAGCCGGCGGTATTCGGGCGGGAAAGGCACTGCCGCGCCGCTCGTGGCCACAGGCGCGCCCTTGTCCGCGATGGTCACGATGTATTGCCCGACGGTTCCCGCGTAGAACTTCGCCTCGTAATGCCCGGGAGCCGTCTGGCGCATCTCAACCGCCGCGGTCCTTGCATCGGGCGCGACGATGTTCGCCTTCAGCTTCAGGAAATCGCGGAACTGCCCGCTGGGGGTCAGTGCATCAACCGAGATCGTTCCCTCGCCGCGATCGATCCTGACCGTCGGCTGGATACCCGTATCCTTGCCCAGCCGCATCATCCAACGCACCGCCTGCGGCCAGAATTTGCCGTAGCCGTCCCAGCCCAGCCAGCGCGCCGCCCAGCGCGCTTTGGCGTCAGACGTAAACGCCACCGACCGGCCCAGCCCGTACCGCCACGCCGCGAAGAGCGGATCGCCCTGCGGCGTTTCCAGGGGCACCGAGGCCAGCGGCTTCGGCGACGTCGCGACGTACCCAAGCAGCGGCGGCGTCGCCTTCCAGTCGATGCCGGCGACGGTTTCGTGCGGGCGTACGTGTGGGCGGAACGGCTCCTCGACCAGCAGCGACCGCGAGCTGAGCAGGATGTCGCGCGTGAAGATGCGCGGCAGCTGATAGCCGGCGCTCGCAAGATAGAACCCGCCGCCGCCCGCCGCCGCCACCATCTTCAGAAACTTCACGTGCGGGTCCTGCGCGCCGCCGAAACCGACGGTCGTTGTGGTGATGCCCTTGCGATACATCGCCGCGGCCATGGCGACACAGCCTTCCTGCTCATCACAGTCCGCCGCGTCAGCCAACAGCACCACGTGCTTGGTGCGCGCTTCGGCGCCGAGCATGATGCTGTACGCCATCTCGAGCGCCGGGCGGCAGTAAATGCCTCCTCCCCCACTCTGCATGCGCGAGGCGTCGCGCGCGATCGCGTCGCGATATTCGGCGCGACGCAGCGGGGCCAGCAACGTGACGCCCTCGCCGCTGACGATGAAGGCGATCTGATCCTGGTCCTGGAGCGACTCGGCGGTGGTGATCGCCGCCTCCGATTCGAGGCGGATCTTGGGCAGCCCGCCCTGCACCATGCCCGTGCTGCCGGAGGTGTCCATCACCAGCACCACCGCCGCCGCGGGCAAAACGCGGAACTTGCGGATGGACATGTTGACCGGAAGCGTTTCCTCAATTGGAGTCTTGAAGTACCCGCCCGCGCCGAAACCGTATTCCCCGCCGATCATCCCGAAGCCGACGCCGAGATCCGACACCGAGCTCTTGATCAGCTTCATCTGATCCGGGTGCAGCGCCATCGCGGGGACCTCGGAGAAGAGCACGGCATCGTAAGCCGCCATCTCCGCCGCGGTCTTGGGAACCCCTGCGAGACCCACCACATCCACCGCGATGTCGCGCTCGGTCAGCGCCTGGCGCAGCGGCGCAGCCATCGAGGCGTCGCCGTCAACGTAGAGCAGGCTCGGCTTGCCGCGCACGGTAGCGAAGGTCAACGCGCGGTTATTCTCCGCGTAGGTGTCTGCGTCGGAATCGAGCAGCACCTCATAGCGATGGAAGCCCGGCACGTCAACGCTTTGCGTCAGCGCCAGCACGTTCTTGCCCGGCGCGAGGGTCACCGCGCGCGATTGCACCGGTGCGCCGTCGCGATAGGTGCGCAGCACGGCGCTGGTTGCGGTGGTCGCGGATGCCACAGCGCGCAGCTCGAATGGTTCGCCGACGCGGACCTGGCTCGGCGCCGATGCCTCCTCCAGCATGACCTCGCGCGTCGGCTTGCGCGCGAGGGTCACGGTGCTGATCTCGATGCCCATGGCCTGCGCCGAGAGCGCCTGGTCGAGAGAATCGCCGCGGGTCTCGATGCCGTCAGACAGCAGCACGATGCGCTTGCCGCATCGCTGGGGAAGCACGGCGAAGGCAAGCCGAAGGGCCGCGGCAATGTCGGTATCATCCGCAGGGGGCCGCGAGTGAATGACCGGGATGCTCGGGCGCGCGGTGGGCGAGCACTCCAGTGACGGCTCCCCTCCGAAGACGACGAGCGCGGCGCGGTCCTCGGGGCGCATCTTCTCGACCGCGCGGGCGATGTAATCAAGGCCCTGCTTCGTCGTCTCGGGCGGCAGGCTCCGCGAAACATCGAGGACGAAGACGACCCCCATGGCGCGCGTGCGATAGACCGCTTGCAGTCCGGCGAGCGCGAAGACGAGCAAAGCCGCAGCGAAGATGCGCAGCCCGAGCGCGGCGCGGCGGCGCCCGCGGCTCAGCCCGGCGAGACTGTCGCGGCCGATCCACCAGAAGAACGCCGCCAGCGGTGGCAGCGCCGCAAGATACCATGGATTAGTGAACGCGACTCCCACGGTTCAGATCCGCCTGTGATATGCCAGCCATTCGACCATGAACAGGCCGAGCACCGCCAGCACCGCCCAGCGCCAGTACTCCTCGGTGCGGCGCGGTCGCTGACCAATGGCAGCGATCCGCTTGCCGCCGATGACCAGCGCATTGCGCGGCGCGATGTTCGATTCGCCGGCATCGAGCAGATTGGCCGCCGCCGCGGCGCGGTAGCTTCCCGCCCGCGCCTCGTAGACCCCGACGCGCTCGAGCCTCACCGCGGCGCTGCCGGCGCGCAGCGGGATCGTCATTCTCTCGCCGCCCGGCAGCGTGAGGTCGAGGTCGCGCTCTCCCGCCTCGGGCGCAACGGCCATAACCTCGCCGGTTCGCATATTGGAGAGCGATTCGCCGCCTGATTCGCCCGCGAGCCAGCGCATGCAGTTGCTGATGAAAATGGGGAATCCCACGCGCAGCGCGAAGTCGGAATCGAGGAGATCGAATGCGACGTAGACCGACCGCGCCCCGCCTCGCTCGCCCGCCACCACGAGCGGCGTGTCGCGAGCGAAAACGAGAGGCCGGCCCCAATCAAGCACGGTGGCCTTCTGCGCCTTCGCGATGCTCAGCTCGGAGAAGTCCACATACCGCGTGACGGGGTGGTCGCGATCCCAGCGCGTTACCTGCGGGCTTCGCAGCTCACCCGACACCTTCACCGGCGCCTGGGCATTGGCCGTCGCGAAGAACAGGAAGCCGCCGCGGCGAGGCAACTGGGGCGGGCACGCGCGGTCGAGGACGTAAAGATCCCACTTGCTCACCGCGAGATCCTGAGCCGAGGCCGAGCGGACGAACGACACCCGTGGGTCGATTGCGAGCGCCTTCTGAAGAAACAAGTTGCCCCGGGTGAGGAAAATCCCCCTCGCCTGGGCGCCCGCACCGAGCAGCAGCGTCGCATCGTTGTCGGCGGCGAGCTTATCGCGAACATCGAGGCGCACCGCGATCCGCGACGCTCGCGGCGGCGTCGGGAAGACGCGCGAAACCTCCTGGTCGGGGCCAAGCGAAAGTCGCTGCACATCGAAGAGCTTGCCGTCGGCCGTGATCTCGAGATCGAAGCTGCGGCTGCGCCGCGAGAAGTTGCGCACCGAGGAGAGGGCGAGCGGACGGCCGTCGGGGCCGGGCCGGGCATCGAGCGCTGTGATGGCGATGTTGTCATCGCTCTCGCCGATGCGGACGAACGTGATCGGGGACGCGCTTGCCGGCGTCTCGACCCCCGCGAACCCGCCATCGCTGAGCACGATGACGCGTCCGCCCTGGCGCCCGCGAATGAGCGAAAGCGCGAGCCGGATCGCCTCGTCGGCGCGCGTCGGGCAGTCGGTCGCCGCAATGGAATCGAGCGCAACGCGCAGCGTGGATTTGTCGGAGGTGAGCGGGGCGGCGACGCGAGTCGGGCTTCCCGCAACCACGAGGCACATCTCATCGCCGCGCCCCAGGCCGTTGATGAGCTTGGCGGCTTCGGCCTTGGCGCGGTCGAAGCGGCTGGGCGCGATATCGGTCGCGCGCATGCTCGCTGAAGCATCGAGGACGACCGCGGCGCACCGCCCCGACACGCCCGGCACCGTGCGATATGGCCGCGCGAGCGCCGCGATGAGGGCGATCGCCGCGAGAATCTGAATCGCCATGAGCCAGTTCGTGCGCAGGCGGCGGAACGGCGCATTCGCCTGCATCTCGCGCAGCGCCTGGCCCCAGAGCATGAGCGACGAGACGCGCCGGTCCTGACGCCGCAGCCGGAACAGGTAGAGCGCGATGATCGCGGCGACGACGGGGACCGCCCACAGCAGCGTCAGGGGCACAAGGAAATGCATCTATGCGTCTCGATTCAAACCACCAAGGCACAAAGACACAAGATGCCGTCTCTTGGCTTGCGTGGTGTCTTAGTGTCTTTGTGGTTCATAGGTTCGTTTTCTCGGTGCCGACTACCCCACCAGCCGTCGCCGCCACAGCGCCCGCAGCGCGAGGTCCTCAAACGAATCCCCCGCCGTCAGTTGCAGGGCGTTGATCCCGTAGCGCAGGCAGAAGCGCCGGAATCCGTCCTGAAACTGCTCCAGCCGGGCGTGATAATCGCGCAGCAAGCCCCGCGTCACGCTGATCTCGCGCGTATCGCCGGTCTCGGCGTCCACCAGGCGCAGGTCGCCCGTCAGGTCGGGGGCGATCTCCTCCGGCGCTAGCACCTGGATCGCCGTGATGTCGAAGCGGCGCTGCACCAGAGCTTTAAGGCCGGCCTCATAGTCTCGCGTCAGAAAGTCGGAAACAACCACCGCGACGCCCGGCTTGGTCACCCTCAACGCGAAAGACTTGAGCGCTCCCGCGAAATCGGTGCCGCTCCCGATCGGCAGTCCGCCGAGCCATCCCAGGTATCTAGGCGCGCATCCCCGCCCTCGCAGCGGTCCCATGCTCTCGCCCAGCCCCAGCGCGAAGCTGTGGAAGAACAACCGGTCCAGGCTGCACAACGCGATGTACGAGATCGCCGCAGCGGCTTGCTTGGCGCATTGCGCCTTGCTCGGTTCGCCGAACGCCATGGATTCGCTGGTGTCGAGAAGGACGCTGACGTAGAGATCCTCCTCCTCGACGAAGAGCTTCAGGAACAGGCGCGAGAGCCGGGCGCACGCGTTCCAGTCGAGGTAGCGCGTATCATCGCCCGGGACGTAGTTACGGAAGTCCGCGAATTCCACCGACGCGCCGCGGCGCGGGCTGCGGCGTTCGCCGCGCTGGCGTCCGAGGAACGTGCGCCGCGACACGATGCGCAGGCGCTCGAGGCGACGCAGGAACTCCGGGGAAAGCAGTCCGTCGGCGTCGCCGCGGGCGGGGGCAAGGCTATCGGCGCGCATAGCATCCATGGATCCGTATCCCATTGGGCCCAATAGTGTTCGCTTTGTCCCGAGGATGTCATTCTGAACGGAGTGCGGTGGCGCGGTTTCGCGCCACTCCGGAATGCGACGCTCCGCGTCGCATCAGGTGAAGAATCCCCCACCAGGCACAGACAAGGCCCTCGATCGCCTCCTTCAGCAACCCCGGTAGGGGATCCTTCGCGCAACACACCGCAAGGCGGTGTGTTTCCGGAAGCTGCGCAAATGCGCAGCCGCGCTCAGGATGACACCAGTCGGTTGCGCGTATGCCGCCCAAGCCCTCACACCTCCAGCACCGGCTGCGCGGCGGAGACGGCTCCGATGGCATCGGCGATGAGCGCGTCGGTCGAGATGCCCTCCGCCTCGCCCTCGAAATTGAGCAGCATGCGGTGGCGCAAGGCGCCGGGCGCTATTGCCTTCAGATCGGCGATCGCGACGTTGTACCGCCCGTCCAGCAGCGCCCGCACCTTGCCCCCCAATACCAGCGCCTGCCCTCCACGCGGGCTCGAGCCATAGCGCATGTATCGGCGCACGTTCTCCGGCGCGCGCTCCTGCTCGGCGTGCGTCGCCAGCACCAGCCGCAGCGCGAACTCCTGGACGTGCGGCGCGATCGGCACTGACCGCACCAGTCGCATCATCTCCAGCAACCTCTGGCCCGTCAGCACCTGCTCGACCACAGGTTCCTCAACCGTCGTCGTCCGATCCATGATAATCCCGAGTTCCTCGAGGCTGGGGTACCGCACCAGCAGCTTGAACAGGAAACGATCGAGCTGCGCCTCCGGCAGCGGATAGGTGCCCTCCATCTCGATCGGGTTCTGCGTCGCCAGGATGAAGAACGGTTCCTCGAGGCGGCGGATCGTCCCCGCCACCGTGACCGAGTGCTCCTGCATCGCCTCGAGCAGCGCCGACTGGGTCTTGGGGGTCGCGCGGTTGACCTCGTCGGCGAGCACGATATTGGAGAACACCGGCCCGGGCTCGAAGCGAAACTCGCGCGCGCCGGCCTCGGTTTCGTAGAGGATGTTGGTGCCGGTGATATCGGCGGGCATGAGGTCCGGCGTGAACTGGATGCGCGAGAACTTGAGATCCACCGCTTTCGCCAGCGTGCGCACCAGGAGCGTTTTCCCGAGGCCCGGGACGCCTTCGAGCAGCACGTGGCCGCCGGCGAAGAGCGCGGTCAGCGTTCCGTCAACGACTTCCTCCATGCCCACGATCATCTGCGCCACGGCGGCGCGCAGCGACGAGAAGTCCTCGCGAAATCGCTCCGCTTCAGCGCGCGCCTGAGTTGCGTCGTCCATTGAAAGCCTCCTGCTCTCCCTTCCAGGGCTTACTGTTACCCACATCTTGCCTGGTGCGATCAACGCCGCGCTTGGACGCCGTTGGCCGCGCAGCCCGCTCCCGGCCTGACTGGGCGCGCGGACTTCAGTCCGCGCGATTTCGCGACCTGGGCGGCGCAGGGCGCCGCTCCGGAACGCGGCGAATCCGCGTCAGAGGTCGCACCCAGTGAAAGGTTGCAGCCGCAGGAGCGCGGCGTGCTCCGGGAGCACGTTGTGAGCAATCATAAGCCTCCAGGAGAGGGTCTGCAATGCCTGCTATTGCGTCGTCAACGAATCGAAATACCGCTTCACCCGCGCCCGATGCTCGGGCGGCACTTCCTCGTGCCGCAGCGCGTCCTCCGCCTGCTCGCGATAGCTGGGAAGGACGCGGTAATACGGCACCTTTCCCTGTCCCCCCTCCGCTGACGGCGGCGCGTAGACCTCGCCCGCAATCATCGTGTCGCCCTTGTCGCCCACCTGGCCGGGGACATTCACATCGTAGAACTTCGCGCCGACACGCTGGGAGACATCGCTGGGCCGCTCCGTGATGCCGGGGATGTACTTGGCCATGCCGTTGCCCGGACCAACCCCGAAGCTCGGCCCGCCGCACATGTTCATTCCCGCCCCCAGACCCGGCAACAGCCCGAGGCCAACACCGAAACCCGCGCCGCCCTGGCATGCCTTGAGCCGCTTGAGGAGTTCCTCGATGTCCATCTTCGACAGCTCTTCCGCCAACTCGCGCAGCCTCTTTGCGAGTTCGTCGAGATTCGTCCCTTTGAGCATCTCCGCCAGCTTTGCCAGGTCCTCCTGAAGGCGCTTCAACTCCTCCGGAGTCAACTTCGGCGCTTTCCCGGACTGCTGGGCCTTGAGCCGGTCGCGCAGCTTCTCCATCAGCGTCTGCATCAGCTCCAGCGCCTTGAGGTAGTCTTCTTTCGCAAACAGTTCGCTCAAAGCGTCGAGCAGCTCCTGCGGCATCTTGAGGTCCGCGTAGAGGTCGCGCGCGCGGGCGCGCTCGGCGAGCGCGGCGAGCCTTCGAATCTGCTCCTCCGAAAGGCCTTTGAGCTGGTTCAGGTTCTTGAACTTCTGGAAGTCCGCCGCCTTCAGCTCCTTGAGCTGTTCGAGGGTCTCGATGTTCTTGAGCCCGGCCTGCTTGAGCTGCGCCAGCTCTCTCAGGTCGCGCATCCGCTCGCTTTGCTGGGCCATCGCCGCGCGCGCCGCGGCATCCTGGAGCTCGGCGCCTGCCTGCGCCAGTTTCTTGGGCGAGCCCTCCTCGATCTTATCCCGGGCCGCGGCAATCTGTTTCGCGGTTTCCTTCATTTCGACCAGGGCGCGCTTCGGCGTCGTGCGCGGGTTCTCGAGGTCCTTGCCGAGGCGGCGCAGGTTCTCCGCCACCTGCTTTGCGATATCCTCGGTCTTCGTATCGGAGCGTTTCTCGATCTCGTCCGCGATACGATTGAGCTCCTTCGCCTTGGCTTTCAGCTCGGCGCGTTCGGTTCGCGCCTGCGCCGATTGCAGCGCGGGCCACTGCGGCAGAAGGATTGCAAGCGCGAGCGCGACCCCAGCGGCGGCGGGAGGCCACACGCGGCTGCTCAGCCGCCGCCGGAATACCTCTCGCGGGGCGGCAGAGCCGACATGCGCGGCCGCGTCTTCGACGAGCGCAGCAGTCATGGGGTCGCCGGAGCTGCGCAGCGCCACGGCGCTCGAGGCCCGGTCCTTAATGCCCAGCCGCGCATCGGCGGCGGCGGCGACCGCGATCATCTGCGGCGGATGGAAGAATGCCCACGCCCAGGCGAAAGCGGCGGGCAGCACGGCGGCGAGGGGATACCACCATACCGAGGGTTGAAGGATACGCGTCAGGTCGGCCAGGCGCAGCAGCACGCAGAGGCACAGGCCGATGGCCAGGCCGACGCTCGCGCTCCGCTCGGCCTGAAGCACGCGCACGCGGCGGCGCAGCCGCGCCATGGCCACCGCGAGACGCACAGCGGCAGCGGGCGGTCCGGCTGATGGTTCACTCATCGCTCGTCTCCGGCGCACGGCTCGGCACGGCCTTCCGGCGTTCCGTAGCCGACGCGACGTCGCCTTCCGCAGCTCCGCCAATCAAGGCAGATGACGCGGCCTGTCGCTTGAACGCGCCATTTGCGCCCAGCAAACCAATGACCCCAAAGAGAACGAAGAGCGCCGCGGACGTCGCCGCGATCCCGAGGCCCGCGCCGCCGTGCAGCGTCGACAGCGCCGAATAGAGCGTGGGCTTGAAGTACGACAGAGCGATCAGCGCCGGGTTGAGGTAGGCCGTCTGAACGCTGAGAAGCGCGGGGCCGGGCGGCGCGGTCGCGATGATGAGCAGTGTCAGGAGATAGACCATGAGCAGACCGACCCCCAATGCCACCCGGCCGCGCGTGCCGGGCCAGGCGACCGCGGCCCACAGCCCCAACATGCAGCACCCGAACACCGATGCCAGCGTCAGCATTCCCATGCGCCACATCAGCGGCCACCACGCGGTGCTGTGCAGACGAGCGAAGTAGAGCAGCGATGCGCCGATGACGCCGCAGCCGACGACGCCGAGGAGGAGCAGGAATGGGAATGCCGAGCGGACTTGCGGCTGCAGGATGCGCCGCGGGGAGAGGCCGCCCAGCACCCACTGAAGGAAGCGGCCTCGCGGAGGCCGATCCAGCTCGCCGGCGGCGATGATAGGTGCGATGATGGTCAGCGCAGCAATGAGGCCGCACGCGGCGATGGCGATGCCGCATCGCGCCGCGCGCGCGCTGGTGAGCATGCGCAGATCCTGGCCGTAATTGCCCATCGCGAGGAAGATGCCTACGCCGAACAGGACCACCATCAGGCCGCGCACGAAGACGCCGCTGCGCCGCCCCAGCAGCGGCAGTCGCTGCGAGGCGGCCGCAGCGACCAGGCCCGCCGCGAGAACGAGAATCGCCACCGCCGCCACGCCGGCGGGAATGCTCCAGCCGTACACCGCAACCGGGTTCGCGGCGTAGTAAATGGCGCCGAACGGATTGATCGCGGCGAACACTGACGGCGCCGGCATGTAGGTCGCAAGGGAGGCGAACGGATCGATCATCAGCACCGCCGACGCGATCAGAAATGCGCCCATGGTGGCGTAGGCGCCCATGACGGCAAGGATGCTGCGCGAAAACACCGTGCTCCACCATAGGCCGATGGCCGCAAGCAGCAGCGCGCACAGGGCGACGATCGCATAGCTCCACATCAGCTCCGCGGGAGACACGCCGCCGAAGAGCAGGCACAGGGCGGCGAGCGGAAGCGATGTCGTCAGCAGCAGCGCCGCGAATAGCCAGGCGCTGAGCAACTTCCCCAACACGACCTGGCGGGCGCGCAGCCGCGTCGCCGCCAGCAGCTCGTACGTTCTCTGCTCCTGTTCACCCGAAATCGCCCCGGCCGTGAGCCCGGGCACGATCAATGCGACGAGCACCGCCTGCACGATGAACAGCCCCTGGAACATCGCGCGCCCCAGGCGGAACCCAAGCGTTGACGCGACGGTCCCGGTCGTCCCCACCTCCGCCGCGTAAGTGCCGCCCATGACCAGCAGCATGATGAAGACGTAGCCGGCCTGGAGCCACACCGGCCGCGAGCCGCGCATACGCGTGCGCAGCTCCTTGACGAGCACCGGACTCCACAGGTGTATGCGATCCGAGGCCTGGGCTAGGGTTGCCATCGTCAGCTCACGATCCCGCGCGTGACGCGCATGAACACATCCTCGAGGTCGGCCTCGGTTTCGTGGAAGGCGATGATCGGGAACCCGCGTTCGACGAGCTGGCGCAGCAGTCCGGCCTGGTCCACCTGCTCGCCCTCGCAGTGAACCAGCACCGCGCCCTCCTCGAAGCGTGCGCCCGCAACCCCGGGCACCGACTGCAGAAAGTCAATCAGCGCGTCGCACTGTCCGTCCGCGGTGCGGATGCGCAGCGTCGTGCCGCCGACGACCTGGCGCATGATCTCCTGCACGTCGCCGCTGACGAGCAGCCGTCCCTGCTCGATAACGCCGATCTTGTTGCAGATATCGGCCAACTCGGGCAGGATGTGGGAGGAGACGAATACGGTCTTACCCATCTCGGTCAGCTCGTGCAGAAGCTCCTTGATCTCGACCCGCGCGCGCGGATCGAGGCCCGATGCCGGCTCGTCGAGCAGCAGCAGCTTTGGATCGTGGACGAGCGTCTTCGCCAGGCACAGGCGCTGCTTCATGCCGCGCGAGAGGGTGTCGACGAACGTGTCGCGCTTGGAGCCGAGATCGGCGAGCTCGAGCACGTCCTCGATGATGCGCGGCCTGCGGTCGAACGGAATCCGGTACGCGGACGCGAAGAAGTCGAGGTACTCGTACACCGTCACGTCATCGTAGACGCCGAAGAAGTCGGGCATGTAGCCGACGACTCCGCGGATGTGGTCGGCGTCGCTGCGGACGTCGGCGCCGTCAACGATCACCGTGCCCGCGGTGGGCTCGAGCAGCGTCGCGATGATGCGGATGGTGGTGGTCTTGCCGGCGCCATTGGGCCCGATGAAGCCGAAGCAGTCGCCGGGCTCGAGGGTGAGCGACAGGTCGTTGACGGCGACCAGGTTGCCGAACCTCTTGGTCAGCCCGTGTAGTTCAAGGATGGCACTCATTGGTTCATTTCCCCGCGGCCACTTGGCCGGCCTGAATCCAGCGGTCGAATTCACGAAACTCGTAGGCCCCAAGCGCGATCATAATGAGCATTGTGACGCATGGCCACAGCCATAGCGCGCCGACGCTGATGACGGCGAGCCGGAGCACGTCGCCGGGCTGGCCGGCCCCGGCCTGGTCGCTTCCCGCATAGAGGAACGAATAGTCAAGAAAGACGGCGACCGACAGCAGCACCAGCGCCACCACAGCGGACGTGACCGTGCTGCGATAGCGCAACGACGCGAAGACGCCGATGGTGGCGCCCTGGATCATCCACCACAGGCCCGCAGTGAACAGCCAGAGCAGGCCGGCGCCCGGGCTGTGCCACGTGTCGCCGCTGGCCACGGGCGCGAACAGCAGCTCCACCATGTTCACCGCCGGCTGGCCATACCAGGACGGATTGCTTAGCGAACGGTCAATGTGGAGCATCCAGATGAACAACACCGGCGCGGTCACGAGCACGCCCGCCAGGCTCTGCCAGATCACGCCCACGATCTTGCCCACGATCAGATGCACCGGCCGCAGCCGCGTGATGAGAAGCTGCTCCCAGGTCCGCACCTCGCGCTCGCCCGCGACGCTGCGCGCGCCGATCAGCGTCGCCGCGATGGCGAGCATCACGCCATACCACATCACGATAATCTGACGGTCTGTGGCCGCAGCCCCGCCGAACATCCCGCGCGTCCACACCGCGAGCACAGCCGCACCGCCGACGGCCGGCGCCGCCAATGCCATCTTCGCGCTCGGCCGCCAGTGGCGCCAGAAGCGCAGCCGCGCCTCGCGCCATACGACCGGGTTATCGATTATCAGGTTTCTGACGATACCGCTGCCGAGCATAATCGGCCGCCCCTAGCGCCTCACCGTAACGATGATGTCAAGGTTCCCGACGGCATCTATGCGCACACCCTCTCGAGCGCGCAGTTGAACCTTGATCTTCCCGTCGCGCGCCGCGAACCGCGCGGCGTTGGCGACCTGCATCCGCCCGCTCGCGAATGACATCCATTGTCCTCTCGGCCCGGTTGCGGTGTGCAGCGCCTTGCGCGACACCGACCCGATTCCTTGCCACGCCTGAGTCCGGTAGTCGTACATAGACACGTCGCAGAAAGGCGAAGTCGCAGTCGGCGCGGATATATCGTAGACGATATCGATCGAATCCACCGCCAGGCGCGCCACGTCGGCAGGCGGGATGAACGTGTAGACCATGCCTGGATCCCGCTGACCCGGCACCACCGCACCTGCCACCGGCCTCTCGATCTGAGGCGTGTACGTCTTCGGCGGCAGGCGCACGCGGCCATGCGCCGTTGCGACCGGCACGTGCACCAGCAGCACCGTCTCACTGTCGTATTCGCAGTCGCGGCCCACATCCACGGGGACCGGCGTCGGCGAGATCCGGCACAGCAGCCCGAGCTCAGGCTTTAGCTTCTGCGGCGCCAACTGGGCTATCGCAATCTGCTCCAGCGACTCCGTGGGTTCGCCCCGGTATGCGTACGCGTACGGCGAGGCGCGCCTGGCCGCCGCGGGTGGCGTGTCCGGCTGCGCGCGCGTCTCGATGATGCACTTCTCGCCGGGGCCAATGTCGCCCAGGCGCAGCCGTACGCCGCCGCCGGGCACGACAAGACGCGCGTCCTTGAGCGTCCACTTCGTGTCGTTCTGAATCCACCCAACCGGCCGCAAGCCCTGGGCGCTAATGCTGGCGCGCACCGGCCCGCCCATATCCACCGCGCCGCTGGCGCTGTAGATCCCCATCCCCCACATGGCGATCTGCGCGCGTTCGATCCAGGGATCCCGCTCGTCGTGAACCAGCCCGCTGTCCGGCTCGGGCTCGAATCCTCCTCGCCCATACGGATAGTTGTATGGGTTGTAGCCCGCGGCACCGACAAGCGCCCCTCTCAAGCCCACCCGGATATCATAGGCTCGCCGCGCCGGCGAGAAGACCCCGAAATTGCTCATCGCCAACCCTTCCGGCGCACCTTCACCGGCATCGATCATCGTCTTCTGCTTGACAAGCAGTCGCGGGCCCTTGATGTTGTAGCCGAAAGCGTAGGCGCCGACGAAGAACAGGGCGACGATAATCGGCGTCGTGACCCAGGCCAACTCGCGCCGCTTGCGCCGCGCCAGCAGCAAGTGGTTGATCGGGATCAGAAGCAGGAAATAGAGCCCGAGGAATCCGACCACCATTAACAGTGGCGGCGCCTTGATCTGCTTGATGTTGGTGACTTGCTGGTAGAACGCGGCGCCGCTGCCGACGATGTTGCCGTAATACGCGAAGGCCCGGTCGTTGAACAAGGGCAGCCACAGCTTCTCGAGCCCGGGACTGGAGGCAACCGGAGCCTGGGTGGGATCGAACGCGATGAAGGTGACGGCGCCGTCCCCGACGCGACCGCGCACGATCAACGGCACGCCGGGGGCCTGCGCCAGTACCTCCGCGCCCGGCTTGGGCACGCCGATGGTGACGGCCGCGGGCGTCGAAGCGGAGATGCCGTAACCCTGGAGCCCGGTTCGCAGTGTCACGCTCGACGCGGTCAAGCCTTCGACCGGCAGCAGGTTGCGGAAGAACGGATCGCTCAGCCGCGCCGCATCCGCGCCGCCGATAACCACCAGGTTGCCGCCGGTACGAACCCACGACGTGATCGCCGCCTGTGCCCCCGGGCTCATGTCGCTCGCGAAGAGAGGCCCAAGGACGAGCAAATCCGCTTGAAAGTACGCGAGCGCAGACTCGGGGAGATAACGCGGCTGCACATACGCGGGAACGATCGTGCCTTTCACCGACTGCTGGGGCGGCGCGTACTGGGGCGAGTACCCCGCGGCCTGACGCGAGAGGCGAGTGCGCTCGACCCGGGCGAGGTAGCCCAGCGCGCCCGGCGGAAACCCGGTGACCACCATCAGGGTCTGATTGTCGTCGAGGTAGTTGACGGAGGGTTCGGCCGACGTGAAGCCTGAGAACATTGCGACCGGGGTCGTTCCTCCGGGGCCGATATCGCCCCAGAAGAGGGTATAGCGTTGACGCGAGCCCTGGGGCAGGCGGATGAACGCGCCGCGTTTCGGATAGGCGGCGGCGATGCGGCGGTCGGCGGGAGTGAGGACGAGCAGGCCCTGGCGTTCGGGGCCATCGTTGGAGAGCTCGACGGTGACCGGAGACCAGCAGTTGGCCCTCGCCACGCCGCCGAACCCGTACTGCACGTCGATGCCGACCTCGGCGGCGCCGGCGGCCGAGGCAGCGAAAGACAGCGTCAACGCTGCCCAGACGACGACCCGGAGAACACCCCTCGCGGCGTGGCTTGTTTTCACGGCACCATGCCTTCGCAGCGCGCTGCGGCGCACCCACTTTACGCTTTTGACCGCGCTGCTGCCTAGGAGGTTCCGTAACCGGGCGGCCAATTCCTGCCGGCGGAAGCGAGCTTAAGGCTTCGCCACTTCGCAACCGCAGTGCGTCCTCTTGGTGGGGCAGGCGTCTCGCCTGCCAGTAAAGGGGGCATGTTCGCGGCTGAGATTCATCCGCCTCAGGAGGACAGGGGCCGGGCTCCGTCCCGGCCCGCCAACGGGACGGCCGGGAGGCCGTCCCTTACGCCATTTGCGTGCTCAAACACGCCCGCGTTTGACGCCTTCGCGTCGTATGGCTAGAATGCTCTCATCCCATAAGCATAACGCCGATCCCGCGAGGGCGAACGATGAACCGCATGACCGGCCGTCTGGCCGCAATCTGCTTTGGACTCTTGACCGCATGCACTGGAGGCTGGGCAATGAGAGATTCCGACATCCCCCGCGACGCGCCGAACGACGCCATCATGGCAGGCGCGCCGCAGATCCAAGAGATGCTGGACTGGGCGGGAGTGGCTTTCGCAGGCATCGAGGCGCCGGCGAATCCGGACCGCGTCAAGCTCGAGG
>Ga0315282_10007323_pt1 | contig 18175 bp, 16 predicted proteins | sample YL17G07_20_MG_FD_203693 | JGI IMG/M metagenome (GOLD analysis project Ga0315282, IMG submission 203693) | Sediment microbial communities from Yellowstone Lake, YNP, Wyoming, USA - YL17G07_20 | ecosystem: Environmental > Aquatic > Freshwater > Lake > Sediment | place: USA: Wyoming | collected...
GGGGCAGGGTCGATGGGATCGAAGCCCAGTGGCGGCGGAAGGATGGTACACCCGTCCCGGTCCGGCTCAGCGGGCGGACGGTTTTGGACGAGCACGGAGCCTTGGAGGGGTACGAGATCATCGCCGAGAACGTGAGCGAGCGCTGGCACCTCGAGGAACAGCTGCGGCAAGCCCAGAAGATGGAAGCCGTGGGTCGCCTGGCGGGCGGAGTCGCTCACGACTTCAACAACTTGCTGACCATCGTGACGGGCTATAGCGACCTCCTCCTGGAGAGGCTGGGTGCTACGGACGCGATGCGCGCCTACGTGGAGGAGATCAAGAAGGCTGGGGAACGGGCCGCATCCCTGACGCGCCAGCTCCTGGCCTTTGGCCGCCGCCAGGTACTAGCGCCGCAGGTGCTGGATTTGAACACCGTCGTCACCAACGTCGACAAGATGTTGCGCCGCCTGATTGGGGAAAACATCGAGTTGAGTACGGTGCTCGAGCCGGAATTAGGACGGGTGAAAGCCGACCCGGGGCAGATCGAGCAGGTCATTCTGAACTTGGCCCTCAATGCGCGCGATGCCATGCCCCAGGGCGGCCAACTGACCCTTGAAACGGCGAACGTGGAGCTCAACCAAGGCGAGACGCGCACCCGCGTGAGCGTGTTGCCGGGTCGCTATGTGATGCTCGCGGTGAGCGATTCCGGCATTGGGATGGATGCCGAAACGCAAGCCCACATCTTCGAGCCCTTCTTCACCACCAAGAAGGAGGGCAAAGGAACCGGCTTGGGACTGGCCACAGTGTATGGGATTGTCAAGCAGAGTGGGGGCCACATCTGGCTTTATAGCGAGCCTGGGCAAGGAACAACGTTCAAGATCTATCTGCCGCGAGTCGAAGAGGCCGCCCAGCCTGTAGAGGCCATTTCCCCGGGCGCGCCGCTGTCCGGGGGTTCCGAGACCATCCTGCTGGTGGAGGACGAGGAGGGGGTACGGGACCTGGCAAGAAGGATTCTGGAATTGAAGGGGTACAAGGTGATCACAGCCTCGAATCCCACGGAAGCCGCGCAAGTCTGTGAGCGGCACGAAGGACCCATCCACCTCTTACTGACCGACGTGGTCATGCCCACGATGAGCGGGCGGCAGTTGGCCGAACATGTGGCGTTTTTGCGTCCGGGGTTGAAGGTTCTTTATATGTCTGGCTACACGGACAGTGCGATCGTGCCTCATGGCATTCTAAAGGAAGGCACCCCATTTCTTCAGAAGCCCTTCACGCCGGATTCGCTGACCCGCAACGTTCGCGAGGCGCTGGATGCGCCGCAAAAAGCAGCGTAGCGGGTGTTCCGTCTGGGACTCTGTAAGCGTCGCAGCACCGTGGAGGCCGGGCAATGCCGCAGAAGGGGATGAGTCATGCGAGTTTTCGACCGAGTTGATCCGGCGATGTTGGACCGCCGCGAACTGTACCTGTGGCTGCTGGCCGTCACGGTCATTTCGATTTTGGCCACGGGCACGGCTTTGCTGATGTACCCGACGGTCTTTTCCGACCCCCTCATCCTCAGCGGCCCGACTTTGCGAAAAACGTTCTTCGGCTTCTCCACGTTGTGCCTCCTTCTCGTCGGATATTTCTTGGACCGGCAACTGATGATCCGTCAGCTCCGGAAGCAGCTTGCCGAGGAGCAAACCCGCATGATGCAGATTCGTCGCGAGGCTAGCGCCGAGTTATTGGAATCGCCGCCCGGGATCAGCCAAATTTCAGGATCGGTTGACCATGGAGTTTCGCCGTGCCTCCACCACACAGCAAGCCCTCTCATTACTGACAGTGCAAGTGAAATCTTCGCACGAACTTCTTGATGCCAGGGACATCGCCACATCCTTTGGCGACGCAGCCAAAGCGCTCATCCACACCCTGCGCCGGGAAGACTCGATTTATCAGTTCCGGTCTGGGGTGCTCGGAATCCTGCTCCCCGACGTATCCGCAGCAGGCGCCTACCGCGTTTCGGACTGGATTGCAGATCGTTTGCAGGCCGCCGCAGGTGTGACCTGCCCGATGTTTTGTACCAGTGCGAGTGAGAGAGCTTACATCACAGCGTGAGGCTGTGAAATTTGATTTATCGGAACCAGAGGGCTATAGGCCGCCGGTACCGGCGGCCTATAGCCGAGCGCCGAGTGGGGTCTCCGCGTGTTGTACTCCACCCGCCACTGCTCGATCACGATCTGCGCCTCCTTCAGGGAATAGAAGATTTCTCCATTCAGGCATTCGTCTCTCAGCTTGCCGTTGAAGCTCTCACAGTAGCCATTCTCCCAAGGGCTTCCTGGTTCGATGTACAGAGTCCCGGTGCCCAGCTTGGCCAGCCACTTCCGCAGTTCCCGGGCCACGAACTCTGGCCCATTGTCCGACCGCAGGTATTCCGGGATCCCCCGCAGCAGCATCACCTCCGCCAGCGTCTCGATCACTTCCTGGCTACCCAGCCGGCGGGCCACCCGGATCGCCAGGCACCCTCGCGTGTATTCGTCGATCAGCGTTAACAATCGCAACGTCCTGCCGTCGTGTGTTACGGCGTTCACGAAGTCGTAGCTCCAAACATGGTTTACCCGTTCCGGCCGCAGCCGTACGCAAGAGCCGTCATTCAACCACAAACGCCCTCGCGGCCCCTGTTTTTGCGGCACTTTCAGCCCCTCCCGTCGCCAGATCCGCTGCACCCGGTCCTTGCCGACCGGCCATCCGGCCCTTTGTAGCAGCGCCGTGATCCGCCGATAGCCATACCGCCCGTACTGACTGGCCAGCGTGATGATCGCCCGCGTCAACGCATCCTCATCGCTGCGCAGAATCGGAGCATACCGTTGTGTGCCTCGCCCTTGCCCCAGCAGCCGGCAGGCATGCCGTTCGGAGAGTCCGTACTCTTCCCGTGCATGCTCTACCGCACAACGCCGCCGCTCAGGGCTTAGAAGTTTCCCTGCGCCACCTCGCGCAGTACCTGCTTCTCCAGGGAAAGTTCAGCCACTAACCGCTTCAGACGATTGTTCTCTTTTTCCAGTTCTTTCAGCCGCTTCGCCTGGTCGAGCTTCAGCCCGCCAAACTCCTTTCGCCAACGATAGTACGTCTGCACTGTGATCTGAGCATCCCGGCAGGCTTGGGGCGTCGTCTTCCCGTTGGCAATCTCCACTTCGATCTGCCGGAGCAGGTTTACAATCTGCTCCGGCTTAAACCGCTTCGTTGACATGATCGGGTCTCCTCCTCAGGTGAATTCTCTCTCACTTCACCTGGTACAAGAAACCCCGGTCACGTCAACTGCACTTACCGATGTGCTCACCGCGCCGCAGTGCGCGCGTGGCGAGCGAGAGAGAAATAGAGTTATGGGAGGAACACCACATGACATCGAGGAAACTCCCCCGAGGAGTGTTCGATCGCGACGGGCTGTTCTGGATCTGCTACGCCGACCAGAATGGGAAGATTCACCGAGAAAAGGTTGGTCCGTTCATTAAGCAGGCCCAATCCGCGTATCAGAAGCGGAAGTCAGAAGTTCGCGAAGGGAAGTTTTTCCCTGACAAGGTGAAGCGTCGAAATGTGCTTTTTGCTGAGGTGGGGCAGGATTTTCTTGCACACTCGAAGCGAGAGAATCGAAGCCACAGCCACGATGTGGGCCGCATGGAAACCCTGCTAAGATTGTGGCGGGACTGCGCAGTGGATGATCTTTCTCCGGGCCGAATTGAGCGAGACCTCGCTGAATGCGCCGAACAAGAGGAGTGGTCTCCGGCTACATACAACCGCTATCGGGCCTTGGCATCTGGCGCCTTCTCGCTGGCAATCCGCAACCGAAAGGTGACGGTTAATCCCGTGCGTGGCACGAAGCACCGAATTGAGAACAATGCGCGCGTCCGCTACTTGACCGACGAGGAAGAAAAACGGCTCATGGATCACGTGCGAGCCAACGGTCTTGACCGCGAACCGGAGATCGTAGTTGCCCTGAACTCGGGCATTAGGCGCAGCGAGCAATACGTGACGCAGGACTGTCCAGACGGAGGGCTCAAGTGGCAGTACATCGACTTCAGCAACTCAATCATCACTCTACCCCGAAGCAAGCACGGTGAGAGTCGCCACATTCCGATGAACAGCCGACTCTGGGAGACGCTTCGAAATCTTCACAAAGCTACACGCTCCATTTATGTTTTTCCTGTGGAGCCGCCTGACCGATGGTTCACTGAGGCATGCAAGCGGGCGCAGATTTCCAACTTCACTTGGCATTGCCTTCGGCACACGTTCGCGAGTCGTCTTGTGATGGCCGGGGTCGACCTACGGACTGTCCAGGAACTTCTGGGCCACAAAAGCATCTCCACAACTATCCGATATGCTCATCTTGCCCCTAAACATCAAGCAGAAGCAGTCGAGCGTCTGGTTGGGCCGACTAGCACCGCTACTAGCACTGGCGAGCTTGAAGAGACTTCTCTCGAAGTGGCAGCGCTTACCTAAGCCTAATGGAATGTGGTGCGGGGGGCCGGAATCGAACCGGCACGGGGCTTGCGCCCCAAGGGATTTTAAGTCCCTTGCGTCTACCAGTTCCGCCACCCCCGCACAGTGGAAACGATACAATTAGTTTGCCGAGAGTTCCACTGGCTTCTCACTTCCAGCGCGAATCTTGAAAATTCGGCACGTCTTAGGCCTTTCGGCCAGGCCGCAGAACGAAGGCACGCTCTCTTCGCGTCAAGTGACTCTCCCACGACTCGCCCCTGGGGGCCGATGCGTAACCCTGGGCCTCGCGCTGCGGGGTTGCTGGCGGCACAACGCTTTGGCCTCGCGAACCCAGTCTTCGGCGTCGCGCGGCACGGACGCGGTCGTTTCGACAACCTTCGCCGGACGAATGCCTTTGACAAGGATGGCTGTGGGAGCCCCGTGACGCACCTGGGTTGACATCCGAATTCCCTCATGGCTCGATGGGCTCGTTAGGCTGCCACTCTGGATGGCTGGGTGTAAGTGAAATCCGACGGAGCGCCGCGTTCCGGAGGTCGTCGCTGTCTTGGAGGGTCTTCACGGCGAAGGATCGGATCGCAAGTGAGTCCGAATTAATCCGCGACAACCGTGCAATAAATGTGGCCCTGATTCGCGACGGCTGAATTTGCCATCGTGACCGTCGTACCCGTCTCGATGCCGCGAATGCGCCGGTAACCTGCCGTGCTCAAGAACTCGATAATCTCGCGCGCCTTGCGATGTTTCTTGTCTTCCGTGGCTCCGTGCATTTCCAGATAAAGAGCCGGGTGGTCGGCCGCAAGAGTCTTCTGCATGCCACGGATGACCTGCCCCCAATTGTTGTACGACCTTCTAGGTGACCCAAGACACAAAACTGATGCAAGCAGAACGGCAGTAATTTTGGGCTGGAGGTCCTCGGGAATCTCAAGCGAGGAGGACAGGCGACGCCCAGGAAGGGACATGCGGAAGTGCAGATCATCGCGGCCTTGCAGCATCTGTAGCGTGGTGAGAAGGTGGCGGAGGTGTGCCGGAAGGGAGGGATCTGCTCGTCGATGCCAGCAATATCTTTGAGCCGAGAAAGGCGTACACGGTGGGGTTCCAATACCTAGGAATGGGCCGAAGTTGAGCACGGAATCTTGCCTGCCTTGGCGAGGAAGCGTCTTCAGGTTGGTACCCCGAGAGTTCAGATCCCCGAATCGCCAGCTGCACAAAATCCGCTGCCCTACAAGACAGGCCTGCGCGATCCCCGCCACCGAGGGTCAACTCTCTTGGATTGGAGCTTTGAGCCGTCTCCAAGGGAGAGGTCGATGGGAGGCGGTTATTCCAATGGTCAGGGCTAGGGATAATGGACGTCTCACGGGGCTGACGCCTTCCACCCGCACATGCTTGAAGTACTTTCTTACTAAATTGACCAAGGTACTATAATCGAAACCCTTGTGCTCGGACCTGGTAACCCGCTCCAGACGCCCCCAAAGCGCCCAGAAGAACTCCGCCCTTGTGTACGGGTAGATGCGGTCAATTCCGAAGATCCGCGCCCCGATGGCCTTGGCCAGGAGCGCGATCCCTTTCTCGTTGGGAACTGTGATTAGAAGGAAGCCGTCCAGCTTGGCCGAGAAAGCCTGGAGGTACTGTTCGACGATGGGAGGCTCCAGATGCTCCAGAGTTTCCATGCAAATGATGAAGTCGAATTTCTCCGTGAGATTCGTCACGTCGCGTGGTTGCGTAGACCGAAAAAAAGAGTAGCCTTCATTCGCGGCGAACTGCTCCCGTGCTCGATCCAATCCGCCTCCCCACCCGGCATCAAACCCGACGAATCGTCGGACAGGCCTCGGGATGTAACTAAGCGCCCTCCCATCGTGGCATCCAACTTCAAGGACACTAATGTCCGTTGTGTCGGCCAGAGTCGAAATTTTCCTGCGTAGCCACGCGAAACGACTCCTGTGATGGCGCGCGTATAGATCCTTTCCGAAAAGCCGTTCGCTGTATGGCGTTTCAAAGGCCTTTGTCTTGTCGTGCCCGTGAGCCGGGCGTTCACTCGACATCACGACTTCTCCATTATGCGAGACCAGCCTTCCCTTACGCGGGCGATTCCCATTACCGGCGCAACTCCAGGCGATTATGGCACGTGTGGCGCCGCTCCGGTCCTTGTTTTTGCCAGTGAAGGTCAACACAAAAAAGCTTTACTTCCTGACGATTGCCGGAGGCTTGCGTTTGCAGCAAAGCATGCTGCCCCTGCCAAGCACAGCGTTCTTTGATTCTCTGCTGATCAATCTAGGCAAGGCTCGCCTGCTCCACCTTCGGTGAACTGGGCCCGTTGTGCGTCAGCAACCGGGTTCACCGTTGGCGTTCTTCTCCCTCGTGACTCATCAATCGAGCCCTCGGCACGGCCGACTTCACGGCTCGGGCCCTCCGACTCAGCCCTCGCTCCTTCCTCCCTCGCCGGCGGGTGCGACGCCCTGAGGCGCACACTGGTACAAGAAATGGTTCACCTCAGCGGGAAGGATTCAGAAGAATCCCGGAACGTCTGACCGCCGTTTTCTACGACGACCTCATCGGACCAGAGGGGAGCTGAGCAACCGCGGGCATTCCTGACTACTTGGTGAGGAGTTTACGTATCGGTGGACCCAGGACCTTCGTAAGGGCGAGGGGGACGGCCGCCCGCCACAGGGTGGCCATGACGCTCATGGTTTTCGAAGAAGTCCTGACCGTCTCGACATGAAGCTTGTCGATCGTTTCCGGCGAGCCGATCAGGTAGAAGCCGTAGTCGTGGAGTTGGATGCCCCATTTCTTCTTGAACTGAACCTGACCGGAATAGCGTGCTGACCCGAAGTCGAAAACTTCCAGACCCTGTTTACTCGCCCACTCGATGAGCTCCCAATGGGCCAGGTCACTCGGCCGCATCGGCCAAGCCCGAGGATCCGAGGCGATCACGAAGATATGAATTCGACGTCCGGATGTGGCGCCCAGTAGAACCGCCGCGGGCTGATTGTCCGCGAGGACCCAACTTGCCACGAGCCGATCGCCGATCCCTGCGGCGAGCTCGGAAAAGAAACTCCGGGAATGGGGAGGCACACCGAGCCGTTTCATGGAGACCAGGTAGAGGCGATAGAAGGGCTCCAGGACCGCCCGCGCGCCGCGCCGCACTTCGCCGGCCAGTCCCGATTTGCGGGCCTTGTTCACGCCTTTGCGCGCCTCGTAGCTGATCACCTTCTTCCACAGGTGGTCCGGATCGCCGAGGTCCAACAGGGCATAAGAATGTAGAGGCTGCAACTTCCAGCCCCCGGCGCGGGCCGCTCCCTCACAGCCGATTCCGCCACGGATTTCGACGGAGTGGCAGGCCGCTCGTTGAGCCTCGCGGATCAGCAGATCGGTTAGCTGTCGGTATTGTTCGGAGGAGAGTGGCAGGGTCAATGGACCCCCGTACTCGTTGAAGGGCTGGGAGATGAGCCAACCACGCCGTTTGACGATGATCGATGGGAAGACGCCCACCAGTTGGTCGGCGGCAAGGAACTTCAAATACACACAGTGATATCCATATGCCTCCTCGAGAGCCCGACGATAGCCCCAGAGATGGCAGTATCTCCCCTCAGGATGGTTTTCCACGAAGGTGTCCCACAGCGGAGCGTCCTCGGGTTTTGCGTGCTGAACGCTGACGGGGCCCGCAGGAACTTTGCTATCCGGTCTCAGGTCTGACACGCTCATCGTTGGGCTGCTCGGCGGGTCAGTGTGCGAAGATCTCGAACGCGCGGACGAGCCAAACACCTTCGCGGAACTCCACGGCAACCTGAAGAATCCACGCGAAAACAAGAAACTCGGTGATCACCATGAAATGCTGATTCCCAGCGATGGCTGCTTCCAGAGGAGCCAGCACTCGAGACTCGAGAAGGCAGCGCGCCACGGCATAGCCGATCAGGGCCAGAATCAGCCCGGCAACGATATCCGAAAACCAGTGCCCGCCCACATACATCCTGGGCAGTGACACCAGCAGGGGTAAGGCAACCCAAAGAAAGAATCCCGCGGTCCTATGAATCGAGTAGATACCCGCGGCGACGGAAGCGTAGAGAGCAGTGGACATGCTGGGAAAGGAGCTCTCGTTGGGATTGCGGTCGATGTAGGGCGGGAAGAAGTGAGCGAGTTCAGGGTCACGCATCGGCGGAGGCCAGGCAATGACCAGTCCCACCAATAGGGTGAGCAGGATGGTGATTGCGGACCCGATGATCGTAGTGATGATTCGAACCCTTGTACTCCGCTGGCCGTGACGCGCCGATTGCACCCAGAAGATGAACATCGCTGCGGCATACCAGAATCCCCCCAACACAAAGTGCCGGAGAGCGCTCTGTATGCCCTGGTCAAAGAGGGGGGAGCGGTTCAGGCACTCCCCAAGCTTGGTGGCCAACCAGATGTCGAACCCTGTGGGGGAGAACTGCATGTGCGGAGTCGGAGGCAGCCAGGATCTTTTAAGCCAAACGGATTATAGCAGAACCCGGCTTGGCCTACCTGTGGCCTGCCAGACTCTCAAGCTGGGACCGTCAGGATCGTGCGGCGAGATGATTGCACACACCCCTAGGGAATAGATGGCCGCTAGCCTATCGGGAGGTCGGAGGTAATGCGAACTAACGGAACGTCATCTCCGGCGGACCATGAGGTGCCACGATCATTGCCACGGGGCAAACGCGACTGTCCCCCGCAACGCAGGAGTCGCGGTTGTATCCATTTGGTGCGAACGTATTGCCTATAAGAGGGTTGGAGTTGACGACGTCGATCAATTGGTTCGTGCTAGTCGGGGAGGATGGAAAGGTGCAAGGCTCTTCCTACTAATGTTGCAACTTATTTCACTTTTCCCACCTTAAGGAGCGCGAAGCGGAGGTTTATCCTTTCGTCTACTGTCCGTAAGCATTTGGTTCTGTGTCATTTAGTGCTCAAGGGCTGAGATAGGATGATATGGCAGTTTGGTTCCGCGTGTGCAATAGGACGGGCAAGGCGCCTGAAGCGGGAAAGGATCAAGTCGGGCCAAAGTGTGGTAAGCTGGCCCCTCCCGTTGCTGGTGTCTTATTGACACTGGAATCTGAAGCTTGGCGGTCCAGCCAGCTGCCTTCGAAGCCCGCGGAACTGGCCGAGGCTGTGCCGCGGCGTTCCTTGCGAGGAGTGCACGATGTCTAAGTCCAAAGTCCTTGGTCTTCTCATCCTTCTGCTCGTATTTCCGGCGCTGGGATTAGCCCAGAAGCAATCCAAGGTGCCGGTGCTGATTGCCATTTCCCCGGGCAGTGCGACGGCGGGCGGGAGTAGTCTCACCCTAACAGCCACCGGATCGAATTTTACTTCCGGGTCGGTCGTGCAGTGGAACGGGTCATCGCTCTCAACAACGGTGGTCAACAGTTCGCAATTGAATGCCAGCGTGGGCAGCAGCCAGATCGCCAGCGCCGGCACAGCGACGGTCAAGGTTTACACCTCCGGCCGGTTCGGGGGGACTTCCAATGGCCTGACGTTCACGATTAACGCCCCGGCGGCGCCCCCTCCGCCACCGCCGCCGGCACCTCCACCATCGCCGGACCCGCTCTCAATAACAACCTCTTCGGTTCCGGCCGGAACGGCCGGAAGTGCCTATAACACACCCCTGGCAGCCTCGGGCGGCACGCCGGCGTATGGCTGGAGCAAGGTGTCGGGCGGTGGGGATTTGCCCCCAGGGCTTGCGCTCTCGTCTTCGGGCACGCTGAGCGGTACCCCAACAACGGGCGGAACGTTTTCCTTCACCGCCCAGGCCAATGACTCGTCTTCCACTCAACAGACCGCCCAGAAAGTCTTCTCCTTGACCGTCGCCGCCCCTCCCGATAGCGGCACCAGCAGCAGCGCGCTGTTCCAGACCGGGTTCGAAACCGGCCTGCCTGGGGGATTTGATGTTCAATGGAACCCCACGGACATTACCGTGAATACGAACCCGACTTACGTCCACTCGGGCACGGCGTCCGCGCAGTTCCATTATCACATTTGCAGCGACAGCACCAATCCCGTCTGCGGGAGCGCCGACCAGGACATCAACCGCTGGTTTGAGAAGGATTTCAATGCGTCGAATGGCTATCCGAACGGGCTGGACCACCTGTTTATTCGCGGTTACGTCTATTTCCAGAGCCCGCAACCCGGAGCAGCGCTAGATAACTTGCAGCGTAAGGTCTACTACATCGGGAATGACCCCTCGACTTATCAGTGGTCGTTTGTGCTGACCACTGACTCTGCAAATGGGCAGATTATTGTGCGCTTCTCTACAAATGGCAATCCGTACGTTCCAGCATTCAGCTATTGGAACATGGCTACCCTCAACTACAACCAGTGGTACTGCCTTGAACTTGAAATCCTTTTGAACACGCCCGGAAGCAGCGACGGACGACTGACGCTTTGGGTCAACGGGACACAGGCGTATCAGCAGACAGGGGTGAATTTGCGTGGAAGTTACACCAGTAGCGCCGGCTGGGTCCACGTGGGCGTGCAGACGGACCGCGGGGCCTACCTGCCTGTAGACGAGTATCGGTACTGGGACGATATCGTCATCAGCACGTCGTACGTCGGGCCTTAGTTCTTTGATGCACTGGGACGGTGCAAGGCGTGACGCGCGACACGACAGTCACTGCACTAACCGTCCCGGTTCGACCCAACGCTCAGCCTAAGGGCATAACGCAACCAAAACCACCGAACAAGTCATGTGGCAAGGGGCGTCTCGTTCTGCCTCGTCCCGTTCGTTAGGGACCGCGCGGTGATGCGGCGCGGTCTGCTTTCTCCGGGACGTAATAGAGGCGGATAGACCGGCCGACGAGGGCTACGGGCTGATAGGCCTCCAGCCATTCGTAGCCCTTGTAGGGCGGATGGTGGTATTCCCCGAATTTCAGCTTGAATTCGCTGATGGCGATCCAGCCCGTTGCCTGCTGATAAGGGCCGAGTTTTTGGGAAGGCGGGAGGCCATGCCGGGTCAGGTCGGCGCTCCCGAAGTAGGCTATGGCCAGCGACGGAAGCCCTCGCGAGCGCACGGCCTCGGAGAGTCGAAGCAGGTCCTGGCCCCAATCCAAGTCGCTGTCCACAAGGATGCGGTCAGGGTGACGCTCCGCAACCTCGTTGAAGTAGGCCAAGTAGTCCGGGTGAGCAAGGGCAGAAACAATAACTTGCCAGGAGATCAAGCCGACGACTACGCCGCGCGCCGCTCGCCGGTACCGGCCGGCGCTCCACAGGCGGAGCGCGGCGTAGCCGGCCACGATAGAAAGCAACGGATAAATCGGCAGGATGTGGCGAAGCCCGATATTAATGCGGCTCGGCAAGCAGACGAGGAGCAAGACGATTGCAGCGGCCCCGGGGGCCAGGCGCCCCCATTCACCCGAGCGCCACCCCCGGCGCAAAAGAATCATCAGGCCCATGCAGGCCAAGAGCAGAAACGGGATGGGAGATTTCACTCCTAGGGCGACGGGGAAAAAATACCACCAGCCGTCCTGGCGAATCTTACCCAACAAATACGCGGGCCGCCCCAACCGGGCGTCGTGCACGACGCTTCCGATCCCTACGAGAAACTCGGGCGCAGGAACGGGAAGAGTCTCGGCCACAGCATAAGCGCGGTCATGGCCCCGGCCGCTTGCACCGAAGTAACGATCAATCGTGGCGTGGGGACGGTCCGCCAGCGTGTTCAAAGGATGGAGGGAAAAACGGTATCCAGCCCAGACTAAGAGCGCTGCCATCCCGGCGACAATTCCCACCGCTTTCACCAAGCGGCGCCATCCGAGGCGTTTCGACCTGTCGGGCCGCCCTTCCGCCCAAAAGCAGACGAACATCGTCAAGCCACAGGCGGGGAGAAACATCAAGGCAGAAAATTTCGAGAGGACCGCTAGCGTGACGGTCAGCCCGAGGATAAGCGTACGAGTCCGCGTGGGCTGACCTATCCAGACCGTCAAGGCCAACAGCGCGGCGGAGAGCGAGGCCGTAAGGGGCATGTCGGTTGTCGCCAACCCGGCATGCGCTAAGACCGGCGGGAGTGACGTGAACAGTAACACGGCGACGACCGCCGCGCCCTCTCCGAACAGCCTTCGGCTCCATATCCAAACGATCACTGCGGCAAGGACGTAGAACGGAAGCACACCGAGCCGCGCCAGCGCCAGGTTGTGGGAATAGCGGCCTCGCGCGTAAAGGATCGCGTTTCCCTCTCGCCACATGTCCTTTTGACTTCCGCTCCGCAGCCCGTCCAGATAGGGTCCGAGTGCCACCGCAATGCGCGCCAGCGGCGGATGGAACACCTCATAGGTGTACGTCCTGCGGTCCAGCCACTCCATGCCGCAGGCGACGTGTGCCGGTTCATCCAAGACCTGACTGAAGACCTTGTAGGTGGCCACAATCCTTGCCATCGACAAAACGATCAAGACCCCCGCCACCGCCCATGCAATCTGGCGCGGCGGAAGGGCGGCCTTTTGTGAGCCGGCGGACCTCGAGTCAGGGCCGAACACGCTCTCGTGCCGTGGTGGGCTGCCGAATCCCGATGTCTGTTCGGACATCACCGCTCTCCCCGCGGGAATAAAGGTCTTCGGGTCGATCAAGGACTTCTAAGCGACCGTCTTCGCGTGGCAGACTTCCCCTCGGTTTATCTGCGTGCCAACTCTCCCCCACACGAAGCCGTAGAATCCCTTAGGGTATTACGTGTTGGTCCTCATGCCCTGTGGGGGTGACTCGGTCCAAGCCAATGAGCGTTCTCGGTCCGCCTCGAGGCAACAACGTATCCCCGCCGGGCCGGAGGGGAAGCGCTCGTCCGGGTCTGGTCTTGGGGGTTTCGCTCGACGCCGGCCTCCGAACCCGGGACGGCTCCTCGGCTACACGCGAAATCGTTTGGCGTGCCATCCCCCTTTCGGCCCGGAAGTTGTCCGGAATGAGCATCGGCAAGAAACGGTGCAACTAGGCCGACATGAGGAGCTCAGATGCCGATCACATTGTAAACCGAAAACGACTTTTCGGTTTTACAGATGTTGTCGACGACCTCCATGCCGGGGCCGTCGTGGATCTTTACTTGAAAACCAGGCGCCCAGGCCACTCCGGGTGAAGGAGCGGCGGGGCAGCGAGGCTCTGGTCAGGCGCGTTCTGACCCTGGACGCTTGGCCCCGCCATGAGTTAAAGTCAATCCCCTGAATTCGGTCTGCGCAGCCTGATCCCCATGGATTGCCCGGTCACCATCATTTCGGCGCTCAACCTCGATCCCCGAAAGTTCGGTTCGATGGAGGAGTACACGGTCTTTCTTTCGCGCGCGCTTGCGGAGCGCGGCTGGCGAAGCGTCCTGGTGTTTTCCCGTCCATTGGAGGAACCCGTTCTCTCCCATTTCAAGGGTTTAGGAGCGTCGGTTGAGGCGCTCCAGAGTTGCGAAGGTGTGGAAACTTACCGGGATCTTGCGCGGATCCAAAGGAAATATCGCGGCGACCTGATCCATTTCCACTTCTTCAACCAGTTTTCGCTTATGCCGGTTTTGGCCCGCCTGTCGGGGGCGCGTGCAGTCGTCTTCACGGACCACATTCGCGAGCCGCAGCGACTTCGCCGCCTGACGCGACTCGAATGTCGGCTATGGGACCGGGTTGTGCTGCCTCTCCTCCATACCCACATGCTGACGATTTCTGAGCACATGAAAAGGACGCTGGTGACTTGTTATGAGATGAGCCCGGAAAGGATCCGTGTGATCCCGAACGGCGTCAGCCTCGCGAGGTTCCGGCCGGGGCGGCGCGAAGAGTTTTCCGTGCTGCGAGAAGAGTTCGGAATCGGATCTAGAGACCCGGTGATTGTTTGCGCCTCGAACCTTCGCCCCGAAAAGGGCATTGATGATCTACTGAGGGCCACCCGAATGCTGAAAGAGAAATGGCCGCAGGTCGCCGCCGTGATTGTCGGTGAAGGTCCGGTAAGGGAGCGACTTCAAGAGCTGGCGTGGGAACTGCGGATCGAATCGAACGTCCGATTCGCAGGGTCGCGCTCCGATGTCCACAGGATCATGGGGATGGCGGATGTGGTGGCCGTTCCCTCGGCCTGGCAGGAACCCGCCGGGCTGGTGGTGATTGAAGGCATGGCGATGGGCCGACCTGTCGTGGCGACACGCGTCGGCGGGATTCCGGAGTACCTGGAGGATGGCGTCAGCGGGATCCTCGTCGAGCCCCACGCGCCCGAAGCGCTTGCCCGGGCCCTGGAGGATTTGCTCAAGAGTCCCGAGAGGGCGGCCGCCATGGGACAAGCCGGGCGGGCACGCGCCGAAAGGTACTTCTCCATGGAACGATGGGTTGGCGCGACTCTCGATGTCTACGAGCGCGCCTTGGGAATCATCTGAGGCTAGCCCACTCGCGCAGGCGCTTCCCCCCCTCCTCGTCCTTCCACCTTCGCCATTCTTACCGCCCGCGTTCGCTCGCCGCTATTTCCTACAGCCGTACAGAGATTTATCTCAGTCTAAGCCATCAGAGGCAGCCCACGGGTCGGTTCTCATCATCACGAGAGCTGCCCCCGCGATCGGGAGAGAACTCGCATCCACTTTGATAGATGCTTAGGGGGTGGGTCTCAGACTCCGCCCGTTTCCTGGTGACGGGCATCCATGTACAAGTCGTGCCAGGCGCAGAAGATGACCAGTGCCCAGATCTTGTTCTCGTGGTTGGCGCGTCCGGAGAAATGCTCCTCAAGCAGTCGGGAGACTGCTGTGGGGCTGAAGTAACCCAGCGTCTCGGTGCGGTCCGGCGCGAGCCGTTGGCTGACGAAATCGTTGAGCTCATTCCGCATCCAGAACGTGAGCGGGATAGAGAATCCGCGCTTCTCCTTGCGCAGAATCTCCTCCGGCAGCAGTCGCGCCGCCATTTTCTGGAAGATGTATTTCTTGGTGAGGTTGCGGATCTTCAGTTCCGGAGGAATGGTCGCGGCAAACTCGAGCAGCTCATGGTCCAGAAAGGGAACCCTCACTTCCAGAGAGTGCACCATGCTCATGCGGTCGGTCAGCGGAAGAAGGTCTCCCGGCAGGTATCCCGTCAGATCCGCGAAGAGCATCTGGTGGACAAGGTCTTCCGTCGAACTCGCGCGGAAGGTTTCCCGGACGAGCTCCTCGGGGGCGAAGTGCGCCAACTCGCTCTGTAGTTCGCCGCTAAGCAGATCGGCTAATTCCTTCCGGTTGAACGTGGCAAGCAGGTGGAAGTAGGCGGTAGGGGAATCGTACTCGGCGCTGTGCACGAAGCGTTTGAGCCGGTTTACGGAGAAGCGCCCTTTGCCCCCCAAGTCGGGGAGCATGCCGGCGGCGGCGGCGACGACACGACGAAGTGGACGGGGAACCGAGCGATAGCGTTTCCCCAGTAGAACGCCGAGGTACCGCTCATATCCACCTGCCATCTCGTCGCCGCCCATGCCCGAGAGCGCCACAGTTACGTGCTGCCGGGCCAACTGGCAGATGTAGTAGTTCGGAATGGCAGACGAGTCCGCGTGGGGCTGGTCGAAGGCCCGGAGGATCTGCGGCAGGACCTCAGACACATCCGGCCGGACCAGGAACTCGTGATGATTACTCCGATAGCGGTCGGCGATCAGCTTCGCTTCCTTCCGCTCGTCATAGAATCCCACGTTGCCTTCAAAGCCGACCGTGAAGGTTTCGACTCCCCCGCCCGTCTGTCGGCTCATGAGGGCCACGACGGTGCTCGAATCGATGCCGCCGCTCAGGAACGCGCCGAGTGGGACGTCAGAAATCAAATGCGACTTGACGGCATCGTCGAGTTTGGCGAGTAGGCCCTCCACGTAGTGGCTTTCCGGGTGTCCGCGCTCGACGCGATATTCCAGGCGCCAGTAACGCTGCGCGCGGGTCCGACCGTTCTCCCAGACCAGGTAATGCGCGGGCGGCAGCTCGGCGATCCCTTCGTAGATGGTGTCCGGAGCGGGGATGTAGAGGAAGGTCAAATAGGCCAGCAGGCTCTGTGGCCGGATCCTCCTTCGGAAGGCCGGATTCTGCAGGATGCACTTGACCTCGGAGCCGAAAGTGAGACAGCTGTCCTGGTTCGAGTAATAAAGTTGCTTAATCCCTACGCGGTCGCGGGCGACGAGCAGCCGCTGCCTCTTCTCATCCCAAAGGGCAAAGCAAAACATTCCGCGCAGGCGGCGGATGCAGTCGTCCCCGTACTCTTCGTAACCATGGACGATGGTTTCGGTGTCACCCTGGGTCGCAAAGCGATGGCCCTTCGCCTCCAGGTCGCGGCGCAAGTCGAGATAGTTGTAGATTTCACCGTTGAGGATCACGGCGACGTTTCCGTCTTCACTGAGGACCGGCTGGTGGCCGGTCTGGAGGTCGATGATGCTCAGGCGCCGAATACCCAGGCCGGCGTGCGCGGCGAAATGGAAACCCTCGTCGTCCGGGCCGCGGTGGACGATCGCGTCGCACATCTTCTGTAGGAGGGTTTTATCGCCCGCGTCGAGCGGCGCAGTCTTAACGATCCCGGCAATTCCACACATAGATGATTCCTGGGAAGGTCACGAACGCGAAACGTCGTCCTTCCTCAGAACGACGAGAGCCATCTTCGCCGTACCACTCGACTCCTCTCGCAACCGATACAAGAACATTTTGGAAAAAAGCGGGCCCCAGGGGGCGAGAAGAATCCTGAGAAGTCTGGGAAATGAACTGTAAAGGTGCTCGAACGAAATCCACCTCTCGCCGAAATACTCCACCTTCTCCACCCGGAGTCCGGAAGGCGCAAGGAGGCGACGCCAAAGCGCCTCGGAATCGTAGTGGCGCTCGTAGAAGACCGGCTTGCCATCGACGGGTTTCCTGTAATACAGCTCCTTGCTTATTGTCGATTCATAGTACCGGCTGGCAAACGGCACGGTCAAGCAACACACCCCGCCGGGCTTGAGCACCCGGGCGATTTCGCGGATCGCGCGCGTGTCCCCTTCGTCTTCGATGTGCTCGAGCACAGAAATCGCATAGGCCTTTTCGAAATGCCGGTCCGGATAGGCCAGGGAGCGGGCGTCCTGGACTTCCATCTGGTAGCCGCCGTCGCCGGCAGGTTTTCCTAGGCGCGCCAGATAGTGCGAGTATTCCTCGAAGAAATAGGGAAAGAGATCTGTGGCACGGACGTTTGCCCCCACGCGGTGACTGAGAAACAGTGAAGGGAGTTTGGGGCTGCCGACATCCAGCACGTGTTCGCCGGGCTGCACGCGCAAGTGGTTCAGCACCGCCGGGATCTCGATATTCCTCCAATAATTGCACGGTTCCAGGAACAGGGCCGCGACGCTTTTGGCGTGCCGCCGACTCAAGGAACGCAAACCGAGCACATAACTGAAACGATAGAATTCCCATAGCGAATGAGGGCGGATAGAGGCTCTGACCTCAAGTCCCTTCTGAGCTTCCACGGATTTTCCTGCCTGGCTCATATTAGACCCTCGGCCGCTCACGGGGCTTCCGACCAACGGAAGCAGTCTTGCCTGTCGAGGGCACACTGGTAAGCCTGCTCAAGCTGTTTGCCGATCGTTTTCCAACTGTAGGACTTCTCTGCCAGGGCCCGGCCCTGTGCAGCAATGTGGTCGCGCAGCTTGGCATTGCTCAGGATCTGGACGACGTTCTCGGCGATGTCCAGTGGGGCATCCGCGACCAGGATATTCTCCTCGTGCTGGACTTCCAGACCCTCGCAACCGATGGTTGTGCTGATGACGGGTTTCCCCATCGCCATCGCATCCAGAATCTTCAGCCGTGATCCTCCGCCATCCACAATCGGACAGATGAATACCGCAG
>Ga0315282_10007324_pt1 | contig 18171 bp, 19 predicted proteins | sample YL17G07_20_MG_FD_203693 | JGI IMG/M metagenome (GOLD analysis project Ga0315282, IMG submission 203693) | Sediment microbial communities from Yellowstone Lake, YNP, Wyoming, USA - YL17G07_20 | ecosystem: Environmental > Aquatic > Freshwater > Lake > Sediment | place: USA: Wyoming | collected...
TTGATGACGCCCGTAACCTTGCTGCTCACATTGACCGCGATGCGCGCTTGAACGGTTCCAGGGCCATGAGCTTCTCGCTGGACAACCCCTTCGTGGATTTCGACCACGCGCACTTGCGGTGGATGCAATAAAAACAGCGAGGTGCCAACAATGCCAAGCAGGGAACCAGCCCCGCCGACAAGGAACACTGCTAATCGAAGATTTCCCATCGCCTTATCGCACCTTATCCTCGGGTCAGGCCACAGCCGCTTCGTGCGCCCGGACGAGCGCCTCGACTTTCTCCTTCAGCCGGGCCAGTATCCCATCGTTGTTGGTGCCGCGAATGTCGAGGGGGATGAAACGCTTCTCGTCGAAGCCGGTGGTCCGCATGACCTTCTTGAAAAGCTTCATCTGCGCCTCGGGCGCGCAGGCCCCGACCGCTACGTAGGTTTCGGGATCCGCTGCTGACTCGCGCAGCACCTCGGTCAGGATTTCATTTCCTCCCTGACCGCAAAGTTGCGGATGCAACACGGTGTACTTGACGTCGAGGTCCGACTCGATCTGGAAAGGTAAGGTGTTCATGTCGGTGTCCTTGAACGAAGCGCAGAGTCCCTTGCAGTTGCAGAGCAGGATTTTGATGTTCATGATTTTCCTCCATATAAAGTAATTAGCTGGCTATCGTTCCGGCGCGGGCTGTAAGACCACACTGGAACCTATTTCCTGAGACGCGGCCCTCTCTTCGGGCTCGCTTGTGACCGCGCAGTACTTGAGTTCGCCCAACTTTCCGCACTGGCTCAGCTTTTCGAGGTCCGCCTGAAGTGACGGCGTGAGCGGCAGAACCTCTCGCAGAAAGGATTGCACCGCCGGCCCATACGGGCCATCAAACGCCGGCGAGTAGCAGACCCAGGTTCCCCCGCGCCGATCCCTCACCAGCCCCGCATGGCGTAGGGAAGCCAAGTGGCGCGACGCGAGGGGCTGGGAAAGGCCAAGCACAGTCTGCAAATCGCAGACGCACAGGCACTGGTGAGACAAAATGTTCAATATTCGTAGTCGGCTGGGGTCAGATAGCGCCCGAAGAAGGTTCGCGAGGTCTCTCATATTGCTTCTCCCATATATCCGCTTATGCAAATATGGTTCCAAGGCGCATGGCGAACCGAAACTCGCCTCTCGGCCTCGCCCTAAAGGCGTGGGCCGACGACAGTTAAAGCTCCTGCGATTTTCTCGGATGGGCATCAAGAAGACCAGGGGGGCAGCTACTTAGGTGAGTGTATTGACCCCCGTATTCGCGAAATCGCTCAGTGCCGGAGGATGCCACGGTCTTGCAAGAGCTAACGGCTTGAAAATAGGGACTGTTTTTGCAAAACGTTTGGCAATCTCTATGCATCTATACTTATAGTCTTGTGAGGTGCGTATGCAGGAATTGGAGGGTTACTTCAAGGCGCTGGCGGATGCTCACCGTCTCCGCATCGTAAACCTGCTCTTTTATGGGGAGCTCTGTGGGTGCGACATCCAGGTGGTACTTGAAACTTCGCAGCCTAACGCCTCGCGCCATCTGACATACCTTAAGCACGCAGGCGTTGTCCGTGACCGGCGCGAAGGCTACCGGGTATTTTACGGGCTGGTTGAACCCGCGCCTGAGAAGCTCAAGGGTTTGTTCGACTACCTTCGCGTAGCTTTCAAGGGCCATGCGGTCTTGCTTGGTGACCTCGCGCGCCTTAGGCAGGCAATCAAAGACGGTGCCTGCACGTTTCAGCAGATTCGTCCTTTACCGCGACTGGCAGCCGCATCATGAATTCACCGAAACACCTCATTACTATCCGTCTTGACCCATGGGCACGTCCGACCGCCCAGAGGCCGAATCTTCAACGGGAGAAAGCCCCCTGACGATGGAAGAAATCACTGTTCGAGACCAATCCACTGCCCAAGCTACCGAAAAGAAACTCAACTTCTTCGAGCGCTACCTGAGCCTCTGGGTGGCCGCCTGCATGATTGTCGGCGTGCTCTTGGGCAAGCTCCTGCCAGGGTTTATCGACGGACTGCGACGGTTGGAGTTTGGTAACAACAGCCAGATCAACGTGCCGATTGCCGTTCTGATCTGGTTGATGATCATCCCCATGATGATGAAGGTGGATTTTGCCGCCATCCGTGGCGTCGGCAAACGGCCCCGTGGTCTGGTAGTTACGCTAATCGTCAACTGGCTCGTGAAGCCATTCTCGATGGCGCTGTTCGCGTGGCTGTTCTTCCGGTTCGTGTTCTCGGCCTGGATCACGCCTGCGGACGCCGACCAGTACATCGCTGGCAGCATCATTTTGGCGGCGGCTCCCTGCACGGCCATGGTGTTCGTGTGGAGCTATCTCTCGGATGGGGATCCTGCCTACACATTGGTCCAGGTGTCGGTGAACGATCTACTCATGCTCGTCCTCTTCGCGCCCATTGTACGGTTCCTGGTGAGCGGAGCTTCGAACTTGCATGTGCCCTTCCGCGTTCTTCTGTATTCCGTCGGCATTTTCATCGTCATTCCGCTGGTTGCTGGCGTGCTGATTAGGCGCTGGTTCGTGAGCCGGCGCGGGAAAGTCTGGTTTGAGGAGCAACTGCTGCCCCGCTTTGCACCCATCAGCATGGCGGCGCTGCTGGCGACCCTACTGTTGATTTTCGGTTTTCAAGCCGACAACATCACGGGGAAGTCCCTCCATGTTGTGTTGATTGCCGTCCCGATTCTCATTCAGGTCTACTTTAATTCGTCACTCACCTACGGGTTGATGCGATTGTTCAAGGTTGAGTACGCGATCGCGGCTCCGGGAGCACTGATCGGGGCCAGCAACTTCTTCGAGTTGGCGGTAGCGACCGCCATCGCGCTGTTCGGTCCGGGGTCCGGCGCCGCCCTGGCCACGGTGGTTGGAGTTCTGATCGAGGTGCCGGTGATGCTTTCGGTCTGCTCGGTGTGCAAGCGCACCCGGCACTGGTTTCCGGCGCCCCAACCAGCACGTTAAGGAGGAAGATCACCATGCTCTCAAACATCGTTGTCGCGAGCGACGGCTGTGAGGCTTCGGACCGCATGGTGGAGTGCGTCACAGGGCTCAAACGGGTTGGCAGCCAGCGGGCTGCGCTGGCTCACGTTTTCAATGTCCGCGACGTGGGCGGGCTGTACGCATCGCTCCAGGAGTACATGCTGCCCAAGCTTGAAAAGCAAGCTGATGTGCTGAGACAGGCTGGCTTCCAGGTTGATGTCCAGACTCCTCTGGGCTTTCCCTCTTATGAAATCAACAAGCTGGCCCGTCAGCGGTCCGCTTCCCTCATTGTAGTGGGTTCGCATGGTGCCTCCATGGCCACGGGGGTTCTCCTCGGCTCAACCGCCCAAGCGATACTGCAGAACGCGGTGCTTCCCGTCCTGCTCGTCCGGCTTGAGATCACTGAGGAGAACGGCGGCAGGCGCTGCCGCGTGATCTGTGAGGATATGTTCCAACACATTTTGTTTCCGACGGACTTTTCGGATAACGCGGAGCACGCTCTGTTGTACCTCGAGCACATCGTGCGGGAGACCAAAAGCCGGGTGACGCTGCTCCACGTGCAGGACAAAACGAGGATTGAAAGGCATCTGAAGCACCGCCTCGAGGAGTTCAACCAAATCGACAGGGAGAGACTCGAAGGCATGAAGCTGCGGCTGGAACAGTGCGGTGCCACGTCGGTGCATATGGAAATTCCGTACGGATCACCCACGCAGATCATTCTCGAACGTGCCCGCGCCAACAGCTTTTCATTGATTCTCATGGGCAGCCAAGGGAAAGGTTTCATCCAGGAGGTTTTCCTCGGGAGCGTCGCCAATAATGTCGCCCGGCTTGCTCCCTTGCCGGTCTTATTTGTCCCGGCGCCGCGTTGAGAGCCCGAGCACTCTGCCGCCGGTCGTTGCCGGGCGGGTGAACATGGCGTGCGCGATGGGAGCCGGAGACGCCTAATGGCCCCCGCCGGTTTTAGAAACGATCGGAGGAAAGAAGGCAACAATGAGCAGCGAAAACGAGTGTTACGGCAACATGTTCCCTTTGCTCCGAGGCATAGTCCACAACCAGCCGGTATACGGTCAGGTTTTCGGCTATCGCGTGAATTATGCGGGCGGGGTGGCACAAGAGCGCGAAGCAATGGTAAACCGCGCAGGCTGGGAGAAGTGTCTCCAGTGCCCTCAGATGGAGGCCTGCTACCGCCTCTCGACCGGGAATCTTTTGATGGAACTTGCGCTGCGGACGGTCCCGCAAACCCTTTATTGAAGCTTAAGACGAAGAGGCGCGACATTGGCAAAGGAGCTCGTGATGGCAGAAGCCCTTGAACCGAAGATGAAGGAACTGGTGGGGATCGCGGCGGCGGTCGCTGGCCACTGTCAACCCTGCTTTGCCTATCACTACAAGGAGGCGTTGCGGCTGGGAGTGTCGGAGGATGCCATCCGGGCCACCACAGAACTGGCTCGTGCCGTGCGTCAGGCAGGGGACAAACACATGGACGAGTTCGCGGCACGCCGGATGGCTCACGTAGAGGAAGGTGCGTTATGAGTGCTCCCAAGCCTAGGCGATCGTGGGTCCCTAGCAGCCGCACCTCCACTTCCGACCACGGAATGAAGCGACAGCCACAGGGCGACTGTCTTGAATGGATGAGCTCGATCCTGGGGGCACTGCACGATACTCGTCACCTGAGGATTCTCGAACTTCTGATGCAACAGGAACTGTGTGTATCCGAGTTGGTTGAGACCCTCCAGCTCCACAAATACGAAGCCTCCCGAATCCTCGGGCTTCTCAGACACGCCGGACTCCTTGACGATCGGCGGGAGGGCCGCTGGATTTATTACTCTATTTCAAAGTCCGTGAGTGAGGATGCCTTCGGACGAGACCTGTTGAACGTGATCCACAGACGGATCTTTGCCTCCGGGGAGATGACGGCGGACTTTAGGCGCCTAGGGAAGCCCCTGGCCCAGGAGGCAGCGAAGGCCGGTGCCAAGCCATTGGCGGCTTAGGTGCCCTTAAACGAGGTGCTTTCTCACGCCGCCTGCGCCGAAGGGGTAAGCGTGAAAGGCAAGGTCAAGATCGAAATCCTGGGGCGCGGCTGTCGGAGTTGCCGGGCGGCTGAGTTGAACATCCGAGCTGCCCTGGCCGAACCGCCAGTCGAGGCGACGATATCACGTGTTACCGACCCCCGGACTATACGCCGACGAGGAGTGACTCAGACTCCCACGGTAGTCGTGGATGGGCAGATCGTGTCGAGTGGAATAGTTCCGAGGGTTGGAGAAGTCAAGATATGGCTGGCGCGCGCACATGTAAGCTAACGTGCACCCCGGTGGCCTTGAGGCTAACAGGGTAAGTTCACCCCGAGGGAGGTCACAGTTTTGGATAAAGAAAATGTGGTGAAAGTTGAAATCTTTGATCCGCCCATGTGCTGCCCGACGGGGATCTGCGGGCCGACCATCGACCCGGTTCTGCTGGATATTCAGGAAGCCCTGCTCAAGATCCAAAAGCGATTCGACGGGGCGGCCAGTGTCGAGCGTTACTTGCTCTCCCAGCAGGCCGCCCGATTCATGCAAAATCCCCAGGTCCTCGCGCTGCTCAAGAAAGAAGGGACCGGGATTCTTCCTATTACGGTGGTCGAAGGCGAAGTCGTGAAGACGAAGAGTTATCCGAGTTTTCAGGAACTCGACCAGTGGATTAAGGCAAGGAGGGACAATCATGATCAGCTCTAGATTTCTCTTTTTCTCCGGAAAAGGTGGTGTAGGCAAGACCTCCATGGCCGCCTCTACCGCTGTCCAGGAAGCAGAGGGGGGCCGGAAGACTTTAATTGTGACAACTGACCCGGCCTCAAATCTCGCCGATGTTTTCGAAACGGAAATAGGGCACCGCATTGCTCCTATTCCGGGCGTGCCCAACCTCTGGGCGATGGAGATCGACCCGGACCAAGCCACTACCGACTACAAAGAGAAAATCCTGGGCCCCATGCGCGCGGTGTTCCCCGCTGATGTCATCTCGGTTGTGGAGGAACAGTTCAATTCCCCCTGCACGACGGAAATCGCCGCCTTCGACCGATTCGTCAAGTTCATGGACGATCCGGAGTATGACCTCGTCATCTTCGACACCGCCCCCACGGGCCACACCATCCGACTCCTGGCGCTGCCTGTGAACTGGAGTGAGTTCATTGACCTCAGCGCCAAGGGCAGCGGGCAGACTTGCCTGGGGCCTGTGCAGGCCATTCAGGAATCGAAGGCCATGTACGATAAAGCGATCGCCGAACTGCGGAATCCCAGAGCGACCACGTTTATCTTCGTCGTACAGCCGGAGGCCGTGGCCATTGGCGAAACGGAGCGTTCGGTGGCGGAGATTCGCCAATTGGGCGTGAAGTCCATTGAGCTGATCGTCAACGCAATTCTTCCCGAGGAGGTTTGCCAAGACCCGTTCTTCCGTGCCCGGTGGGAGATGCAGCAGCGTCACCTGCAAGAAATCGAGCGGCGCCTGGTCATGCCCGCGCGCCGCATGTTCCTTCAAGACGACGAGATTAAAGGCGTCGAGAAGCTGAGGCGAACGGGCCAGACGCTGCTCGAGAGAGAGACTTCAACGAAGAGGGGTGATCATGAACATGTTTCAGCCTGAGAAAATTCTGCTGCCTTCCAACGGTCACTCCCGTGCCTTGTTCTTTGCGGGAAAGGGCGGCGTTGGGAAGACCACGGTTTCGTCAGTCGTGGCACTGAGGCTTGCCGAGTGTGGCTATCGAACCCTGCTGGTGACTACCGATCCTGCCGCTCACATCGGCGAAGTCTTTGAGCAACCCGTCACCGATGAAATTCAGGCGGTCATGGGCGTCAAGAACCTCTTTGCGGTTCGTATCGACGCCAAAGCCGCTACCGAAGAGTACAAGAAATCGATCCTGGAGGACGCCCAACCCCGGTACTCAGCGGAGATGCTTGCTGCTCTGGCGGAAGAACTGGAATCACCCTGCACGGAGGAGATGGCTGCTTTCGATAAGTTCTCTCAATTCCTCACAGATGAGTCGTTTCAGATCACGGTCTTCGACACGGCGCCCACAGGACACACTCTGCGCCTGCTCCAATTGCCATTTGATTATTCCCAGCAGGTGGGTCTCATGGTGGCCACGAATCAGGAATCGCTTGGGTTGAAGGAGAAGACCAAAACTCGTTTTGAGGCCATGATTGCCAAACTCCGGGACCCTGCGCGGACCACTTTTGCTTTCGTAATGTATCCCGAATCAACTCCTGTGATTGAGGCCTATCGGGCAAAACTCGACCTCGAAAAAGCCGACATCTACACCCAGTTCGTCGTCGCAAACCTGGTGCTCCCCGCGGAACGCTGCTCCCATCCCTTCTTCAAGAAGCGCAGCGAAATGCAGAAAAAGCACCTGGCCGACATCGAGAAGAAGTTCGCAGTCCCCGTCCTGGAGATGCCGCTGTTCGAGCAGGAGGTTATTGGGGTGGATCGACTGCGGCAGGCCGCAGACTCCGTCCTGCGCGACTGCTGCGAAGGCTGACCGGCTCGCTATTTTGATGGCCTCGGGCTTCTGGCCCGAAGGAGGCAGCACGATGTCCACAGATTCCGAACTGAAAGCGTTGGCCCAGCAGCAGGGCTGGTCGCGGAAAAAGTTTTTGGAAGTTACCGGGGTGAGCGTGCTGGCTGCCCTGGTCACGCGCGCCGCCAACCTGTTTGGCAAGGCCGCGCCAGCCGCCGGCCGGCGCCGGCGGCATTACGGGATGGTGATCGATCTGGAACGCTGTGTGGCCTGCCGCGCCTGTACCATCGCCTGCAAGAACGAGAACAAGACTCCGCCCGAGGTCTTCTACACCTTCGTCCATGAAGAGGAGGTAGGCGCCTACCCTAACACCAAGCGGATCAGCATTCCGCAGCCTTGCATGCATTGTGAAAATCCTCCCTGCGTGCCGGTATGTCCGCTGAAGGCGACGTGGAAGCGCAAGGAAGACGGCATCGTGGTCGTGGACTACGAGAAGTGCCAGGGGCTCGGCTACTGCGTCGGAGCCTGTCCTTATGACAAGCGTTTCATGGATGTCGGCGAGAATTATCACGCTCAACCCAACGAATTCGACGCCATCCCCTCACCAGAATACAAGCTGAACATCGTGCGGAAACCGGACGCCTCGCCCATCGGCAAAGTGCGCAAGTGCACATTCTGCCTGCACAAGCAGGACGAGAACGGCGAGCACACCTCGCTACCCGCCTGCGTCCAAACTTGCATGGGGAAGGCGATTCATTTCGGAGACCTCAACGATCCTAAAGGCGAGCTGCGCAAACTGCTCGCGACACGCAAGTGGATGCGTGTTAAGGAAGAACTTGGCACCAAGCCCTCGGTCTATTACCTGTTGTAGGACTCCAAGGGCATTCAAAGGAGTGCGTCCCATGCCGGAACTCGATCGCCGCAAGTTTCTGGAATTCTCCGCTGCCAGTTTGTTGGGCGCAGAAGTCCCCGCGGAAGCCGCGGCTGACCCGCCCTCCTCCGAGGGCGTCTGGATTCCGACATGCTGCCAGATGTGTGGCGGCCAGACGGGCATTCGCTGTCAGGTCGTGAACGGCCGGGTGGTGAAGATCGAGCCGAACGATGAAAATCCTGTTGGTCTCGCCAACGTTTCCTCGGACTTCTTTGCCCACAAACACGAGGGGGCGGTAATGTGCCCCAAGGGGAACGCCGGCATCATGGCCCTTTACGACCCCGACCGCGTCAAGAGGCCGCTGAAACGCACGAATCCCGAAAAGGGTCCCGGGGTTGATCCCCGTTGGGAGGAAATTTCGTGGGAGGAGGCTTTTGACCGCATTGCCTTGCAGTTGCGGGCCCTGCGCGAGGCCGGGCAGGCGCACAAGCTCCTCTGGTTCAGCGAGGACTCCAGTTGGATCGCCATTCAGCAGGATTTCTGCGACCTCTATGGCACCCCGAACTTCTTTATGCACTCCAGCCTGTGCGACGTGAACCGCAAAGCTTCGATGAAGCTCGTGTGCGGCTACGACCGCCCGTTGATTGACGCTGTGAACAGCAAATACATGCTGATCTTCGGATGGAACCCCCTCTCGGCCACGAAGTGGTCGCACCTGCCGCGCATCATCACGCGCGGGATCGAAAACGGGGCCAGGCTGGTCGTCGTCGACCCGAACTTCAGCTATACCGCGGCGAAGGCGCACGAGTGGATTCCCATCCGTCCCGGAACCGATGGCGCCATGGCCCTGGCGATGGCCCATGTCATCATTCGCGACAAGCTCTATGACGAGGAGTTCGTTCGCGAATGGACCGTAGGCTTCGGGGCCTTTGCCGCTTACGTTCGCGATAAGACTCCGACATGGGCGGAGAAAATCAGCGACGTTCCGGCCTCGACCATCGAACGCGTGGCGCACGAATTCGCCATGACCAAACCTGCGCTGGTCGATGTCTGGTCGGGGGCTCATCACTCGAACGGCGTACAGGCTGGCCGCGCCATCGGCCTTCTCGGTGCGCTCGTGGGGGGATTCGACCGTCCCGGCACGCTCGTCATTCCGGAGCGCAAAGGCCCGGCGCGGGTGAAGCCGAAAGTGCTCCCGGTTCATCAGGTACGTTTCGACGGCTTCCCCGAGCGCCTGCCCTTCGGCCATGCGGCGGGCGACTACACGGAGATCGTGAACCGCATCGTGGAGAACCGCGGCCCCTACCAGCCGCGCATGGCCATGATTTCTTTCCAAAACCCAGCGATGTCCGTCCCCGGCACGCGGCGAGTGATCGAAGCCTTAAAGCGGCTGGATTTCGTGGTCGTTGCGGATACGCATCTGAGCGAGACGGCAGAACTGGCGGACATCGTGCTGCCCGGCACAACCTACCTCGAACGCTACGAACTCTCCGTGCCGTGGGTCACCTGGACGGCCGTGGCTCTGCGTCAGCCCGTCGTCCAACCGCTCTTTGGCCAGCCGCCCGAGTACGACATCATTATCGAACTAGGTAAACGACTAGGGCTGAAGGATGCTGACGGTCGCGAGTATTTTGCCGGTTTGCGTTACGAGGATTACCTCGATCGTCTGCTGCAGAACGGCACGCCGAAGCTCACGCTGGCAGAGCTGCGCGGGTTTCCCGGTGCCGTGTGGGTCGATCCGAAAGGAACCGTTTACGAAAAACACAAACGCGAACTGGCCGCTGAGAAACTCCGCGGTACGGTCGTGGAAGGTGACCAGCTTCTCGACAAGGCCCGAAACCAGGGCGGCAAGGTTGTGGGGTTAATGAAAGACGGCAGGGCCGTGCAGGGCTTTCCGACACCGTCAGGAAAGATCGAGTTTGCCTCGGACTGGTTGAGCAACAAGACAGACGGTTCGGGCCGAACCGTGGCCGCACTCCCCGTCTTTGAACCGCGCGACTGGCAACCCAGCACCGATTACCCGCTCTTTCTCATTAACTGGAAGGAAGCCAGCCACACGCACACGCGAACCATGAACAACCCTTGGCTGATGGAGCAAAAAAATTCAAATCCACTGCTGATCAACCGGAAGACTGCAGAGAAGCTGGGCCTCAAAGACGGCGACTCAGTGTGGGTCGAGTCGCCTCACTCAAGGGATAAGGCCGTCGCCAAAGTTACTGAGGGGATCCACCCTGAAGTGGTCGGCTGGCAACACGGCTTCGGTCACTGGGCCATGGGCCAGGTGGCAAAGGGGAAAGGCACCAATACCGGCCAGTTCCTGGCGACAAAATCCGATGCGCTCTCGGGTCAGTCGCTCAATAAGGAATGCTGTGTGCGGGTAACAAAAGCATGATCGATAACCTGCCAACCGAGATCGCAAAAAACCGAGTGGTCGGCAATGCCCAGGACGCTTCGGCAGGGGCCGCGCGTACTGTCCTGCGCGATTGGCGCGAAGGCCGACCGCCAGATCAGATTAAAGACATGGCCTCCCGCTCGGCACGAGAAACGATGAAGCGCATCCTGGCGCTCGCGGACATCGAAATCAATGGTGAGCGGCCGTGGGACATTCGCGTTCACGATGAAGATTTCTACGACCGTGTACTGAGCCAGGGGTCGATGGGCCTTGGCGAATCCTACATGGATGGCTGGTGGGATTCCCCGCAACTCGACGAATTCTCTCATCGCGTCTTGAAGGCCGACCTGGCCACCAAGATCCGGTCCGACTGGAAGACGTTATTACAGGTTCTTAAAGACGTTATCGTCAATCCCCAGCGGCGCTCCAAGGCTTTCGTAATCGGCGAGCGTCATTACGACGTCGGGAACGATTTATTCCAGGCCATGCTCGATCGGCGGATGGTCTACACCTGCGCGTACTGGAAAAGCGCCGGGACCATCGACGAGGCGCAGGAGGCAAAACTAGACCTCGTGAGTCGCAAGTTGCGCCTCCAGCCAGGTCAGAGAGTGCTGGACATCGGCTGCGGCTGGGGAAGTTTCCTGAAATTCGCCGCAGAGCAATACGGCGTCACCGGTGTGGGTATCACGGTGTCCAAGGAACAGGTGAAGTTGGGGCGCCAACTCTGTGAGGGTTTGCCCATCCGGATTGAGCTGCAAGACTATCGGGAGATCGAGGGGATGTACGACCACATCGTTTCCCTGGGGATGTTTGAGCACGTGGGCTACAAGAACTATCGAACCTTTATGCAGATCGTCTCGACGCACCTGGCGGATGACGGGCTCTTTCTTCTCGATTCTATCGGTGGGGAGAGGTCCGCCAGGCACATCGATCCCTGGGTTGAGAAATACATCTTCCCCAATTCCATGACTCCCTCCATTAAGCAGATTGGGAGTGCCATCGAGGGCTTGTTCGTCATGGAAGACTGGCACAACTTCGGCGCGGACTACGGCAAGACGCTGATGGCATGGTTTCGGAATTTCGACCAGCACTGGCCGAGCCTTCAGACCCGTTACGATGGGCGCTTCTACCGCATGTGGAAGTACTATTTGCTGGCGTGCGCCGGATTGTTTCGGGCACGGCGCAGCCAGTCCTGGCAGATCGTGCTCTCCAAAAAGGGAGTGGAAGGTGGTTATGTTTCGGTACGGTGAGCCTCTGCCAGCTCTTCAACCGGCTCCGCACAATATATGGTGCCACTGCGCCGAGGACATACCAGACTTTCATTTGAGGTCGAAAGATGATTTACGAATATCGTTGCCAGAAGTGTGGTCAATGTTTTGAAGTGCGGGCAACTTTGGCGGAAAAAGAGGCGGGACTCAAGCCCGTCTGCCCGAAATGCCAGGCTCGAAGCGCCGAGCAGGTGTTTACCCGTGTCGGCTTGGCCTTTGGCCGGGGCGGAAGCACCCCGCCGAGCTTCTCAGGAGGAGGTTGCTGCGGCCCGGGGCAACCGTGTTGAGTCCCATGACTTCACCAGCCCATCCCGTGACCGTAACCGTTCTGGCGGCCGCGTCGGCGCCTTGCAACGGGAAGATGACCTGGGAGATGGCGACAGCCTTCTTGCGGGAACGACTTAACCGGCGATTCGGCTCGCAAGTCACGGTTCATTACGTCGAGCTGTTCAGTCCCGAGAGCTTCGCGTTTCCCGCTGTGCTGGAGGGGATTCAACAGGAAAAGCATCAACTCCCGATTGTCCTTGTGAACGGAAGCATCGTCTCGGATGGGGCAAAACTGAATGAAGACGTGATTTCGCGTTACGTTCGAGAGTGCCTCCAGAAGAACAGTCAATGAAAGGGGAAGGCCATGAAGCAGGCAAGCGTTAGCGAACAGACGGTGGTTGATAGGGCGCGCGAATTGGGACGGACCCTGGGTGCGTCCAAGGCATTCCGAGACTACGAGCGTGCTTTGGAGCAGTATCAGGGCGATCCTTCTGCGGCTGACTTGCTTGAGCAGGTTCGTCGCGTCCAGCAGGATGCTTCGACGCAGGAGATGCTTTGGGGAGGTCCAGGCAGCGATGGGGCCGAGAAGCTCGCCTCTCTCCAGCAACAGATCCGCGCGCACCCGGCGATCCGCGATCTTCAGCAAGCCGAGACCGCACTGGGCGCACTTCTTTTCGGCACAGTTTTGAGACTGGGTGACCTGACGGGGATTGACTACGCGGAAGCGTGCACGGGACGGGCGCTTTCTGGTTGTGGGCCTGCTCGCCCCGCGGAAGAATTCGCCGCCGCTCTCCGCGACTCACCCGAGGTTTCTGCGGCTGTGGAGGCGCTGGGGCGATTGATCCAAGAGATCGACGCTTTCCAGAGATTCGAATTGGCCAGACGTGCATTTCAGAACGATCCCGGCGTCATCCGTATCCGGGAGCATGTCAAATCGGTGATCGGGGACTATGTCGAAGCCCAGAAGAACGGCACTGTCACGCTCGACGTGATTGAGAACGTCCGAACAGCCCAAAACACGCTCCGCGAGCACCCCCTCGTCCAGAATTTTTCAAGGAAAAGGCAGGAAGTCCACAGCGCTTTCCAAACAGTCAACCAGGCGGTGGGAGAAGTTCTTGGGATCGACATCGCCCAGATTGTCGCCCCAGCGTCCGGGTGTTGCGGCTAAACCACTCCGCGTCCAGAGCCGGGAGGCTTTTCTCAGCAGAACCCGGGCTAGTGCCACTCCAACTTCCTTGTGCCGTTACCTCTCCCAATCAATCGGTTGATCTTTCCAGAAGACGGACATTCATGCTATATTCGTCTGGGCGAATACAGGGCGTGGGCAAAACACAAGTCAATTTACTATTTCGGGCGTTCTCCGATCGGACGCGGCTCCGAATCTTACACCTCCTTCTGGAGGGCGAACTCTGCGTGGGCGACATCGTCAACGTTCTGCTGGTCCCCCAGCCGACAGCTTCCCGCCATCTCGCTTATCTGCGGCGGGCTGGCCTCGTGCTGACTCGGAGGGACGGGCTTTGGAACTTCTACCGTTTAGCTCCGGCACGAACGACATTTCACCGGAACTTGCTCGAATGCCTCCGGACGTGTTTTCGGGACGTGCCCGAGCTTGCGATCGATTCGCGACGTAAAGCGGCAATCCGCAAATCAGGTGGATGCTGCCCGCGCTAGTTTTTTTCGCCCTATATATTCGGGTAGGCGAATGCAGTCCCGACTGGACAAACGCCGCCGGTTATCGTGGGCTCTGATCAGGCTCACTCTCGGATGCCTCCAAATGATGGGGGCTGTCGCTTCACTGCTGCTTTTGGTCGAAACAGGTGTGAACACCGTTTCATTGGCGTCTGTAATTGTCACAGGCTTGTTCACGACACTCAGCGTGCTGCTTTTCGGCAGCCGCACACCGAGATGGTCGAATAGCCATTCGGAGCAAAAAGGGGAATATGGACAGAGCTAGAGTACTGTTTTTGTGTACTGGTAACTCGGCGCGCAGCCAGATGGCGGAGGGATTTCTGCGCCATCTTGCCGGAGACCGTTTTGAAGTGCTCAGCGCCGGAATACAGCCCAAGGGCCTCAATCCACTTGCCGTCCGCGTGATGCGCGAAGTAAGAATTGACATCTCCGGACAGCGGTCCAAGGACGTGTCGGAATTCCTCGACCAGAACGTTTCCTGGGTGGTTACCGTGTGCGATCGAGCCAAAGAGAGCTGTCCTGTCTTCCCATCTTCCGCTCAGCGGCTCCATTGGAGTCTTGACGATCCAGCGGAAGCCGAGGGCTCTGAAGAGGATCGCCTCGCGGTCTTTCAACGAGTCCGGGACGAAATTGCCAGTCACATCCGAGACTTTATTGCGCGTGGGGCATGATGCCAGCATGGCAGACAGTCGCTCGAAGCGGCCTACCTTGGTTGGTGGTTCTCCTCGCCGCGGGGATCGCGCTGGGCTGCCATTCTTCTTCGGATGTCACCGCGAGTTTAGAAGGCGGCGCGGATGCAATAAAGGCCTGGATCGTTCCGCCCGGCTCCACAGCTCTCGTTCAAACAGGTCCGGTTCGAGGTAAATGGGATGTCCGATGGGAGTTGGAATTCGAAACCGTGTGGGATTGGGAAACCTACAAGAAATGGGTCCGATCACAGCTTGAACCTGAGTTCAGGCTTCTCAAGCAGAACGAAACGCAGCTCACATTCAGCAGGCCTTTGAACGGGGACGCACAAGCTGTCATCATCACGCGCCTTGAGGGGTCAAGTCGCGCACGGATTCAAGTGAGTGTCACAAATTATCCCGACTGATCTTGGCTATACATTCAAATATTGTGGGCGATGCTGAGCTGCCCCGAAAACCGCTCTTAACCCCTTGGCTCCCACCTAAAGGGGTCACTTGCCTCGGGCACCAGGGCTGGTCATGTGATTTGAAGGGACTTTGGGTGGACCTGAGGGGGCTCGAACCCCTGACTTCCCTGTTGCAGCCAAGGCCATAATATACGAGGAGATGAAAGCGCCGATTTCGCCTGGGAAACGCCCTTTCCGGAGTATCGGATGACTACGCTTCGTAGGTGCACGTGATCGCTCTCGGGGAGCACCGTTGATGAGAAGCCACGAAGTATTTTCCAAACGTCCCACGCGCGTATTGATTATTCGGTTCGAGCCGCGCCGCGCCCCAAACGGACCGCGCTATGTTCGGGCGAGTATTCAACCCGCCGGAAGCCCTTGGCCAATCCTTGAGCGACGAAGGAAGGGCAATCTATCGAGGTGCGAGTGTCCAGATTCCAAATGGGCGAATGAAAAGCGATGAAATCCCGCGTGTGTAATACGTGTGTGAAAGGCGTGGTTCGTGAGTTTTTCGCGTATCGTGAGCCGCGAAAAACCAATAAGTTGCGTGTTATCAATACGGCAGGTTCGTCCGACTCCCCCCGCCTCCAAACTTATAACACGTTTATTATCAATAGGTTACGTAGAATTTGGGTGCATCCGCATTCCAGGAGTGGGTTTCCCGGCACCGCTGAAGGCGATTGACATGTGCATGAATCCTTTTCTGACCAATCGGCACACTAACATGGGTGCAAGGCAACCCGCACAGTGGTTTGCCAGAGCCCGGGAAGCGGACCCGAGGATGCCTCCCCTGTCGGCCTGACGTCCAACTCGAACTTCTCCGAGGTCCCACGTGCTAAGTCCACAACCCTAGGATTCTTGGATACCCTTTTCTGTTTCGCCTCTGACCCCCTGAGCTCCGGAGCGGAGACCTCGGGTTCTCTTTCATAAATAAGCCAAAGGATGCTCGAAAACAGCTCGTGAAAGTTCGGATTACTTCGGGAATCTTTCACGCTCACTTCAGTCCGGGTTGGAATTGATGGTTATAGCTGAGCGGCCGCTCCGGATTGTAGCCGGAGAACCCAAGTTATGCCCACTCATCAGGTAATCGATGTACACGGATTTGATCTTGATGCGCGAACCATATTGGTAACGCGGATCACCCGCAAGGGCGCACATCTTCACAATTGCCCCTGGGGTGTGCTTGCTCAATTCAAGAATTTCCTCCCGGAAACCAGAGAGGTCGAGTCGGTTAAGGCCGAATAGCTCAATGGAACTCTCCAGGAGTTGTGCCGTTGCTTCAGCGGGCAGCGGCCTCAGGGTTAATCGCTCGCGGTCACCCCAATAGAAGAAGTTGTAGAACTGGTAGATGTGCTGCTCCATTTCATCGCGGACCAGCAAGTAGACCGGTGTGTTGCGCATCCAAAACAGTTCTTTAATAACCTTTGCAACCGCATGCGTCAGGGGCGGGAGATGATCAAGGAAGACACGGTAGTCGCCTTGCTCCACTGTGCGATTGAGAGCTCCCCTCAACCGGCTGCTCGAAAGTGTCTTGAGCCATTTCTCAAAGGTTATAGCCGAGACTCCCTCTGAATGAAGTTGCTGGCGAAGCCTTGTATCCCTCGCCTCGTAAAGCATTCGGATAAGCTGTCGCAAGAGATCCTGGAGGTCTTTGATGCTCTTTAGGTACAGGCACCGGGGAAGAAGGCCCGAGGGAAGCCCTGCGATCACCTTCAGAGCGAGCGTGGTTTTGCCGATTCCAGCCGGGCCGCAAATCATGAGACTGTGCCGGGATCGGATCGCCTGTTCGAGGCGCCGGGCTTCGGATTCTCGATCGACAAAGAAGGGGACCAACCCCCTGGCGTCATTGGCGTTCACTCCTGCGGCTTCCGCTGCCTTAGCCTTGCGTTGCATCCTGCCGGTCCTTTATCAGCCTTAACGCTAGTACCGCCGCCCCCCGGACACGCACACCTGCGTCCCGGCCGAGGCGCGTCAGGCACGGCAAGGCTTTGGAGTCTCCGATGCGCCCGAGTGCAACCACCGCAGCCTCCTTGATGTAGGGGTCCGCACTGGAGACGGCCACCTGGATCAGCGGCTCGACGGCGGCTTTGCAGCGCCGCTCGCCGAGAATGGTTGCGGCGCGAACCGGCGTTGAAGGTTCACGATGATGCAGGGCACGAATCAGCTTCTGGTCAAAAGTCTCATCCGAAAACTCGCGGAGATCCGCGTTGCAGTAAGGACAAACGTCCGCCTTCGTGATTTCCTTCCAGCAGGCGGGACAAAAGTAAGTCACGTTCGCCCTCTATCGCGCTTCCCAGCGCAATCGGTAGGTCACCAATGTCCCGATTCCCATCAAGGCCGCGGCGAAACCGAAACCCCATATCGGCGAGATCGCGGTCCAAAGGGTTCCGACGAGCACACTGGCCACCAGGTCGCCGACGCCGTTGACTGTTCCGAGGACTCCGTATGCCGTGCCTCGCAGCTCTTCGTCCGTGACCAAATCAGCGGTGACCACGCCTTCGAGCGCATCTTCCACAGCAATGGTGAATCCGGCCATGGCAAAGAGTCCCATCAAATAAACAATAACGTCCACTTGCCACAAAAACGCGGCGACGAAACCGATGGAGGTGAGAGTCCCCGCCAAGTAGCCGAGGCACAGCAAGCCCTTCCTGCCGAAACGATCGGAAAGTGCGCCAATCGGATATGAATATGCGGCGTAGGACACATTGTGCACGACATAAAAAAGGGCCGCCAATTGCGCCGCTCGCCCTACGCCGAAACGCGGCGTCAGCAATTGAGTGGCGGCGAGAATGAGGAGGGTGCGTGCGTAGTCGCCCATGCCGAAGATGCCCACACCCCAGAGGAAGAGGCGAAACGGTTTGGGAAGCGCGCCGAGAGACGTCCAAAACTTCATGGGAGAAGGCGCTGCTCGTTTCTCGCGAACCATGAGTGCAAATGCGATTGCGGAGCCCAAGCCGGGAATGAGGGTCAACAGAAAAACGGTCCGGAATGGGGCGGAAGGGTCGGCGTTTCGCGGGAGATAGGACAAAAGCGCGACACCCAGGAGCGGACCGATGATGGCGCCCACCGTGTCTCCGGCTCGATG
>Ga0315282_10007325_pt1 | contig 18169 bp, 14 predicted proteins | sample YL17G07_20_MG_FD_203693 | JGI IMG/M metagenome (GOLD analysis project Ga0315282, IMG submission 203693) | Sediment microbial communities from Yellowstone Lake, YNP, Wyoming, USA - YL17G07_20 | ecosystem: Environmental > Aquatic > Freshwater > Lake > Sediment | place: USA: Wyoming | collected...
AGTCCCTTGACAAAGCGCTTTCAGAGATGACATCACGTTCACTTGCTTGGCGTTGCCCCGGGGTCAGTCTCTCGTCCCCGACGCCGGGCGGTTCGTGATGATCGAGCGGTCTCCGCTTTGCCCCAGGATCGAAAAACCTCCGGGGCAGGCCCGCTTCAATTCGTCCAGGCGCTCCTGGTCACATACGAGACAATACACGGTTTGGCCCGATTGGAGCAGCTTTACCAGTTTCTCGAGGTCGCCCGGAGTGGAATGCCGGAACCTCTCGACTTCCGCAGCGTGAGTGTAGTATACGAAAGATAGCTTTCTCGTGTCCCAGCAGCAGAGCTTTGCCGTCGCTCGTGCTGCGGGATCCACGAGCCTCGCCAGACTGCGCGTGCTCATCCGCTCGTAGATGGCCGGACTCGTGTGGCCGATGAAGTAGAGGAGCATTGTCACGACCGCCGCACTTGCCCAGGCGACGCACGCTCCGCGTCGGCCACGGCGCAGGGAAACGGTCATTCCCGTAAGTGCGACGGCGACGGCCGCCGCGGGGAGCGCAAACCACGTGTCCAGGTTCCCCAGCCATATCTCCGCCACGAGGGCGGCCGGGACGAGAAGCAGAGCGGCTGAGAGCAAGGACAGGGTGCCGAGTTTCGAACGCCAGCCGACTTCCTGGAAGGCAATCCACGCGGCGACAACGCCGCCGATCAGCACCGCCAAGGGTGGAAAGACAGGCAGGATGTAGTGAGCCAGCTTTCTCTCGCTGAACGCGAAGAATATGAAAGGCACAAGGGAACTCAGCCACAGGAGGAGCACCCCGGGCGACGCGGCCCGCAGACGCCAGCGTCTCGGGAAATAGCGGATCCCCGCCCCGGCTAGAAAGAGCGTCCATGGCACCAGCCCTCCGAGAAGGATCGGGACGTAGAGCACCCCGGGCAAGCCCTGATGACCGACATTTCGAATCGCGTAGCGGACGATGTGCTGTCGGATGAAGAATTCATAGGCATAGGCTGGTTCGCGGAGACTGATGACGACGTACCAGGGCGCGGCAATGAGGAGGTAGAGCAGGATGCCTCCGGGGTGAAGGAGCTCGAAGACGCGCCGGGGCCGGACGCTGAGAAGAAGGTAGAGAGCGACGATCATGACGGGGAGCACCAGGGACACGGGACCCTTGAACAAGGTGCCGACGGCGCAGAGTGCGTAGAACCCATACCATCCGGCGCGGCGGGATGCAGCCGGCGGGTTGGAGGGGGCCTCCGATCGCCAGAAACACCAAAGAGCTCCCCATGTGGCGGCTGCGAAAGGCATGTCCATGCGGAACCAGCGGGCGATGAACAGGAACTCTCCACTCGTGGCCAGGACCACGCCGGCCAGGAGGCCCGCCGTCGGACCGAAGACGCGTCGGCCGAAGGCATAGGTCAGGAGCACCGCAAGGATGCCGGAGAATGCCGCGACGCCGCGACCTCCGAGCTCCGCACTGCCGGTGAGTTTTTCACCGAGGGCCGCCAGCCAGAAGTAGGGCGCCGGCTTGTCGAAATACACCTCGTCGTCCACGTGGGGCACCATCCAGTCGCCGGTCCGAAGCATGTGCCGGACGATCAGGGCGCAGCGGGCTTCTTCCGGATCGGCGAGCGGCAGAGACCCGCTCCGGTAGAAGAAAAGGACTGCACACAGCACCACCAGGAACCCGACGTGGAGCCACGTCTGCCGGCGGGTTCCACGTTCTCCTCCCTTTCCCGGAAGAGGTGTTGTGAGCTCGGTTTCCTCTGGGTGCATCATGTCCGAGTCCATCCCTCGTTGGTCCTGCCGGTCGCGGTGAGTTTGCGGGTCGTCCCACGTTGGAACGAAGCATACGAGCGAGAACCTACCGGGTGCGCAGCCGACTGTAAAGCCTTTTTGCACGCTTGGCGGGCTCGCGTCCGGCCCAGCGTGCTGAATCCGAATGCAAAGAACCCCCGGAAGACCCGGGGCTTCACACGGTCCGGAACAGCACGCGCGAAATGCCTCTATTCCTTGTGGTCGTCACGGAGACGGTCCAGGAGCATCTCGGCCAGTTTCAGGTCGTCAGGCGTCGTGATCTTGATGTTGTGGACCGAACCCGGAACCGCCGCGACACGCTCTCCGAGTCGCTCCACGGCCTGGGCGTCGTCGGTGACGTCTGCATCGGCGAGTTCGGCATAGGCCCGGCGGATGAGTTCCGCCCGGAAGACCTGCGGCGTCTGTGCTTCGTAGAGGTTCTCGCGCGGGACCGTGCGGGCAATCCAGTGGACGTCCGGCTCCGCTTTCGCAGGTGTGGCCTGGACCTCCTTGAGCGTGGCCGCCACCGGAATCACCGGGATGGCCGCCCCCGATTCGAACGCGGCCCGACAGGTGCGGAGGATCAGTTCTTCGTCGGTGAGCGGACGCACGCCGTCCTGGACGGCGATGAGTTCCGCGTCCGCCGACACCAGCTCGAGTCCCGCACGAACCGATGCCACGCGACTTTCGCCGCCCGGCGTCACCCGCAGAGAGGCAAACCTCCGGACCAGGCTTTTCGCCCGTCGGAGATCCCCGCGATGAACCACCAGGATGATTTCCCGTGTGAGGTCCAGTCCGGCGAACCGCCGGATGGTGTGGACGACGACCGGCTCGCCGGCGACGCTCAGCCAGGGCTTGCGCAGCTCCGAGTGCATGCGCCGGCTCTCGCCGCCCGCGGCGATGACGACCGACACGGAATGTCCCGGGAGTCCTTTCAACGTCGGTCCGGTCCTGCGTTCTTCGGGTAGGCCGGGGGAGTCGGCTTGGGGCCCGAGGGTCTCCCGAAGATCATCCTGCCCGCACTGGTCTGGTAGACGTTGTTGACGGTGATGCCGATTTTCTGGCCGATCAGGTCACGACCCTGCTCGACCACGACCATGGTGCCGTCTTCCAGGTATCCCACGCCTTGACCCGGCTCCTCGCCGGGACGGATGATCTTCACCTCCATCTCCTCACCGGGCAGCACCACCGGCCGGAGTGCCTGTGCGAGGTCGTTGATGTTGACCACGTCGACGCCCTGGAGCTGTGCGATCTTGTTGAGGTTGAAATCGTTGGTGACGACCCTTCCCTTGATCGTCTTGGCCATTCGGACGAGCTTGGTGTCGACGGATTCGGCGGCGTCGGTGAACATGTCGCGGATTTCGACGGAAAGACGTGGGCATTTCTGGAGCCGGTTGAGAATGTCGAGACCCCTGCGTCCACGGTTCCGCTTCAGGCGGTCGGGCGAGTCGGCGACGCTCTGCAGCTCGTCCAGCACGAAGCGAGGCACCACGAGTATGTTGTCGATCACCCCGGTGTCCGCGATGTCGGCGATGCGACCGTCGATGATGACGCTGGTGTCGAGCACAAAAGGCAACGGCTCCGCCCCTTCCGGGGAGAACTTCACGTAGGGAATCACGAAGCGGAAGTCCTCGCGCGTCTGGAGGATGATGGTCGTCGCGACGTAGCACAGGACGAGCAGAATCGTCAGCTCAATCCAGGGCAGCAGGTCGCGGTTGATCTTGACCGCCACTCCGGACAGGCCGAGGATGTGCGAGACCAGGATCTCGAGCAGTGTCCCGGCGATGATCCCCAGGCAAATTGCGAGGATCGCGGCGACCGATTTCTTCCTGAAAATGACGTCGAGGACCACGACGACGAGCGACGCGGCCACCCCCGTGAGCATCGCCCAGTAGTCGGAGTATCCGAGAAAGACGGGACGCCCCAGTTCGTCGGTGGGGACGGGGAAGCATACGCGGCCGATATTGACGGCCACAACCACGGCAACCAATATGAACAACGCCCGCACGATCCAGACGGAAACCTTCATGGCGCACCTCCCGGACGATCCGTCGGATACGTCCGACGCATCGTCCCTATGACGGAAAATATGATCGAGGAAATGACAATCACACCCTCTCGCCGGGGGCGAAGAGCTTCAGGTAATCCTCCTGGGCATATCGGTCGGTCATGCCGGCTACGTAGTCGCAAACGACCCTCCGGGCGGCCTTCTGCCGGAGTGCGCTGCGTTCCCTCTCGTCAGGGGAGCCCGGCTCCTTTCTTCCCCTGAGCAGTTCCTGCTCCTCTTCGCGGATGTGCTCCTGGTATTCGAGCGGGAGCTGACGGACGTCCGCGATGTACGCGCCGAAGATCTCCGTGATGAAGCGTCTGGCTTTGTTGGCCATCCTCAGCACGCGGTGGTGGCGGTATAGCTTCTCCATCAGGAATTCTTCGAGCTCGCCCTTGAGGCTCCTCATTTTCTCGCTGAAGGTGACGAGGTCCTCCTCGAGTCTGCGGACGCCGTCGCCGTCCTTCAGCTTGAGCCAGTTCAGCTTGAGTCCGGTGGCCTCGAGGACGTCGGTGACTTCCATGTTGATGATGTGCCGCACCCCTTGGATGCGTCGGAGGTCCTTCGGGAGCTCCCCGTAGCGTTCCTGCGCGGCCTGCTTGGCCTGTCGCCAGAGCGACACCTCGTCCAGGTCCTTCTCGATGAGCAGGCCGCTCTTGAGCCCGTCGTCGATGTCGTGCGAATCGTAAGCGATGGCATCGGCCACCTCGACCACCTGGGCCTCGATCAGGGGCCGCTCGGAGATGTCAAACTCACCCGGCAGCGGCGGGTGGTCGTGCGTGGTGTGGTGCTTGGCGATGGCCTCACGCACCTCGTACGTAAGGTTGAGACCCGGAAAGTCGGGGTATCGTCGCTCCAGGAAATCCACCACGCGCAACCCGTGAAGGTTGTGCTCGAAACCCCCGTCCGCCGCCAGGAGCTCCGCCAGGGCTTCCTCCCCCGAATGTCCGAACGGGGTGTGGCCGATGTCGTGCGCCAGCGCGATGGCTTCCGTGAGGTCCTCGTTGACGCACAGGATACGGGCGATGATCCGTGCGATCTGCGCCACCTCCATCGTGTGCGTCAGTCGCGTGCGGTAGTAGTCCCCTTCGTGGTTGACGAAGACCTGCGTCTTGTATTCGAGGCGTCGGAAGGCCGTGCAGTGGATGACGCGGTCGCGGTCACGCATGTAGATGCTGCGGTAGGGATGCTCCGGCTCCTCGTGTCGGCGTCCCCGCGACCTGTCACTGCGGGCGGCGTAGGGGGCGAGTTCCCGCTGCTCTCGTGCCGTCATCAGATCACTCGTGAGCGTCAGCTGCTTCCCGGTCTTGCCCAAAGTCTTTCCTCGTCCGGAGTGTTTCCGCACCTCGAGCCCGGCGGACCGCATCCGCGAACCGGAGTGTCTACGTGATCGTCTCCGCCTCCCGCTTCAGTCTCGAACACAGGTCCTCGAGCGCCTGCGGGATCACCTTGACGTCCGCAAAGACCGCCATGAAGTTCGTGTCCCCACTCCACCGCGGGACGATGTGCATGTGCAGGTGGTCCACGAGTCCCGCTCCCGCTGCACGACCCACGTTCAGTCCCCAGTTGAACCCCTGAGGGTGCATCACTTTCGTCAGCAGCTTCTGTGCGCGGACGGTATCGCTCATGATCGCGGTCATCTCCTCCGGGCTCAACTTCTCCACCTGCGCGACGTGACGCGTGGTGGCCACGAGCAGATGACCGTTGTTGTAGGGATAACGGTTGATGATGCAGAAGGTGAGTTCCGACCGCCAGAGGACGAGACACCCCTCCTGGTCCATTTCCTGGAGCGCCTTGCAGAGGAAGCAGCCGCCCTCCGCATCCACGTCGGTGACGTAGGACATTCGCCAGGGAGCCCAGAGGTTCTTCAAAAGGTCAAGCTCCTCATAAACCGTGTCGCCAACCACTATTAGAGTATCTTGGACGGGCAAACTTTCAAGGGAAATCGATGAAACAAGGAGGATATGATGCCGCGTGGGAAGGACTGGTCCTTTACCGTCTGCACCCGGCGCAGGAGGATGTGGAGCAGGTGGAACAGGAACTGGAGGAGGACGAGCCTTCCGAGCCGCCGCCCATGCTGAAGGTGCTCAGCAGACGTTCGACTCGGGCACAGGAGCACTTCGGACAGGCGGGATTCCTGGCCTGGGAATTGCGCAGCAATTCCTCGAAGCGGTGGCGGCATCTGGGGCATTCAAATTCGTATATCGGCATGACCGGCCTCGGGATGCGTGCAGGATGCCGTGTCGGGAGCCTCGCGGGTCTCAGCCGGGGATCGAGCTGCATCAGTCCCCTCGGCCGGCCGATCGCGGTCGAGTCTGCCATAGGCGACCGTGGGCGCGCATCCCGGGACCAGAAGCACCAGGAGGAGCAGCAGCAATACAAATGGTTTGTAGAGCTTCATGGGCACGGATCTTGCCAAAAAATGGAGCGGGCGACCGGACTCGAACCGGCAACATCCAGCTTGGGAAGCTGGTGCTCTACCATTGAACTACGCCCGCTCGGGGTTTCCTGCCGATGGTTAGTATATGCCCTCCGATTTTGCCTGTCAAGCGGCATTCTGAGAGAAAAGAGGTCGGGAGTGCTCTGCTGAAAACATCAAGAGTGCTCCGCCTGAGCATCCCCTCGCCCCCGCCTCAGCGAGGGAGAGGGTCAGAGCCTGCCCTGAGCCTGTCGAAGGGGTGAGGGGCTACTTGCGTCCGAATCGGCGTTCGAGTTCCCCGAGACTGAAATAGAGCGTGGTCGGGCGGCCGTGCGGGCAGGTTTCCTGGATCCTGGCGTCGCTGGCCCGTTTGACGATGCTTTCGATCTCGGGGCCTGAGAGCGCCTGTCCCGCCTTGACGGCTGCCCGGCACGCGAGCGCCGCTGCAAGGTCCCGCAGCCGTTCGTCAAACGGTCTTTCCTCCGTTTCCTCCTCCAGCCGGTCGAGCACGTCGCGGATGAAGGCAGGGGTTTCCTCGGGGCTCAGCACCTGGGGGATGGCGTGGATGGCGAGACTTCGCGGACCCGCCGGCTTCACGTCCACCCCCACGCGTGAGAACAGTTCCCCATGCTCCTCGATGGTGAGCACGTCCTGTTCGGTGACGGCCATCATCTGCGGACTCAGAAGCTGCTGGGAACCGATGCTGCTCTGGCGGAGTTTCGTCCCGATTTCATGGAACAGCACACGCTCGTGAAGTGCGTGCTGGTCACTGATCCGGAACCCTTCGTCCGTCTCCTCGATGAGAAAGGTGTTGTGGAGCTGCATGACGCCGCGGACCGGCAGGATGGCCCCCGGGGGACCCCCGCCGGGCAGGAATCCCGGCCCCGAGGGATGTCCCGGGGCGCCCGCACCGGACTCCCAGAGCGAGCTCTGCCGGGTGGGTTTCTCCGAGCGCAGGAAGAAATCCCCGATCTTCTGCTTGATGCGTGCACGTCGCTCGTCCAGTGTGCCCTCATCCATCGTCAGCTCCGTGCGGGGCCAGGTTTTCTCGAGTTCCGCACGCACGGCCGACAGGATCGTCGCGTAGACCTGGGAGGAGTTGCGGAAGCGGATTTCCAGCTTTGCCGGGTGCACGTTCACGTCCACCTCGGCCGGGTCGATCTCGAGGAAGAGGAACGCGACCGGGTACCGTCCCGACTCGATGAACCCCCGGTAGGCCTGGGTGATGGCGCCGTGCAGGAGCGTGTCACGGACGTATCGTCGGTTGACGAACACGAACTGGCTGCGGGTGTTCGCGCGGGTATGCTGACGGGGGGCCAGCAGCGCCCGGAAGCTCATCGCCTCTTCGTCGTGGGAGATGTCGATCAGGTCGCGGGCCAGTTCGCCGCCGAAGAACTGTCCGACGCGCTCTCGGACGTCCTCGGTTCCGGGCAGCATGAAGACCTTGCGGTGGTTGTGGGAGAGCTCGAAGTGGACCCGTGGATAGGCCATGGCGAGGTTCTGGACGAGGTTGGTGATGTGTCCGAGTTCGGTGGATTGTTTCTTGAGGAACTTTTTCCTAGCGGGGGTATTGAAGAAGAGGTCGCGGACCGAGACCCGGGTTCCGACGGGGGCGCCTTCGGGCTTGAGTTCCCCCCTCTCGCCGCCCGAGGCTTCGACGCGTGCACCGGACTGTCCCTCGGTCGCCGACACCAGCTCCACGCGCGACACCGCCGCGATCGACGCGAGCGCCTCTCCCCGGAACCCCAGGGTCTTCACCGCATAGAGGTCTTCCAGCTCCCGGATCTTGCTCGTCGAGTGCCGCTCGAAGACGAGAGGCAGGTCTTCCGGGTCGATCCCCTCGCCGTCATCGGTGACCGAGATCATCTTCTCCCCGCCGTCTTCCAGGTCAATGACGATGCGGGAAGCCCCGGCGTCGATGGCGTTCTCGACGAGCTCCTTGACCACGCTCGCCGGTCGCTCGACCACCTCGCCGGCGGCGATCTTCTCGGCCAGTTGCTTCGGGAGACGTCGGATTCTTGACATGCGTGCCTTCCGCGCGAAGAGTCCCCCGGATTCTAACACCGCCGGCTGCACGGGTCAAGCTTTCGCACGAGACAGACCTCTTGGGGCCAAGCGCACGGCGTGACGGGCAAGGAGACGTGTGCCGGAGGGGCTGCGAGGTCAGGACGAGCCGCTCCGGTGGGCGTCGAGGTAGCTCTGGAGAACGATCTGCGCCGCGAGTTTGTCACGACGCGCTTTTCTTTTCGCCCGTGACATGTCCGCCTCGAGCAGGACCCGTTCGGCCTGGGCCGTGCTCATCCGCTCGTCCCACAACTCCACCGGCGCCTGGAGGTTGCCCCGCAGTTTTTCCGCGAAGCTCCTTGCTTCCTTGGCGGCCGGGCCTTCCGTGCCGTCGAGCCGCAGCGGAAGTCCGAGCACGATGTGCGTCACGCCGTACTCGGACATGACGCGGGAGAGCTCCGCGAGCAGGACTTCGTCGGAGCGGTTTTCGACGACGGACAGCGGCTGGGCGGTGATGCCGAGCGGGTCGCTCAGTGCCAGTCCGACGCGCGAGCGCCCGTAGTCGATGCCGAGAATCCGCCGGATGATGGGGACCTCCTCACAGGACGTCGGTGCGTCCGATTTTCCGCAGGTGCTCCACCAGCTTCTTGACGTCGCCGGTGGACTCGCGACCGCACACGAGAGTGGCGTCCGGGGTGTGGACGATGACGAGTTTCTGCACGTCCACTCCGGCGATGAGATGACCTCGCTCGCCTACGACGATGCAGTCCGAGGTGCCGATGCTTTCGAAGTCGGCGAGCACCGTGTTCCCGTGCAGGTCCGTCGGGTGATGCTTGGGGACGGCGCCCCACGAGCCGACGTCGTCCCACTCGTAGTCCGCTTCGATGACGAAGACGGTCCGTGCCATCTCCATCACCCCGAAGTCGATGCTGATGCGCTGGAATTTCGGGTAGTTCTCCTCGAGGACCTTCTGCTCCTCGGGGGTGCCCAGTGCCGCGACGATGTTCGTCAGAAGCCGGTGATGCTCGGGCATGTATTCCTCGATCTCGTCGAGGATGGTGGACGCCCGCCAGACGAAGATCCCGCTGTTCCAGTAATACTCCCCGGTGTCGATGAACTGCTGGGCGAGTTCCAAATTGGGCTTCTCACGGAACCGTCGGAGCTTGAACACCTTGAACGAGTTCACGACGTCGATCTGGTCGCCGCGGTGGATGTATCCCATCCCGGTGTGGGGCCAACTCGGACGGATGCCGAAGGTCACGAGACCGTCCCTCTTGAGCACGGTCTCCTGGGCGGCCCAGAGACTCTCGATGAACCGACGCGTCGGCGAAATGACGTGGTCGCTCGGAAGCACCGCCATCAGGGCATCGGGGTCGCGGTGACGGATGAGACACGCCGCATAGCCGATGCAGGCCGCCGTGTCGCGTCCGACGGGCTCGGCCACGACGTTCGCCGCGGGAAGCTGCGGCAGGATCTGCCGGACGGACGGTGCCTGTTCGGCCGTCGTCACGACGAGGATCCGGTCGGGCGGGACGCTTCCCGCGAACCGCTCGATGCACTCCGCGATGAGCGGCTTTTCGCTGACAATGGTCAGCATGTGCTTCGGCATGCTGCTGCGACTGAGCGGCCAGAATCTCGTCCCCGAGCCGCCTGCCATGATCACCACGTAAAGCATTCTTTTCTCCTCCGGTAGGACCCGAACCTCGGACCATTCTAAAGCATGATGGAGCCGTGTCAAGCTTGTAGGGGACCCCAAACGCAATGAAAGGTTCCCCAAACGCAGTGAGTCGCGTTTGGGGGCCCCGCGTTGGGGGCCCCCCTCCTGGGTGATTTGCGGTTGACTAGGACGGGGTGCACGGTATCATCAGCATCCGGCTCCGCAAGCGTCTTTTCGGTAGGAGTGCAGCCGGTGGACGACCTGTATGCGAGACTTCGCAGCACGCTCGCCCCGTATGGCCAGGAGCATGTGCTTCGGTTCTGGGACCGGCTGGACGGCACGTCGCGTTTACGACTTGCCCGTCAGCTCGAGTCCTTCGACCTGGGGCTCATCGACGAGCTGGTGAAGACGCGCGTGCTGGTTGCGACGCCCGCACCGGTGTTCGATTTCGGGCCCATCGAGGTCACGCGGCTCCCCCGGACGGCGAGCGAGCACGCCGCGTTCCGGCGGGCGCGACGCGTGGGAGAGGACTTGCTGCGGCAGGGACGGGCGGCATGTGTGGTCGTCGCCGGGGGACAGGGCACACGGCTGGGCGTCGACGTCCCCAAGGGGACATTCCCCATCGGGCCGGTCTCCCGGAAAAGCATCTTCGAGCTGCACGTTGAGAGGATCCGGGCACTGGCGAGACGTTTCGGGACGCACATCCCTCTTTTCATCATGACGAGTCCGGTGAACGATTCGGCCACGCGCGAGTTCTTCAGGATGAGCAACAACTTCCTTCTGCCGGAGGAGGACGTCGTTTTTTTTGTGCAGGGGGTGATGCCGGCGGTGGATTTCGCCGGGAAACTCATCCTGGACGCGCCCGATCACGTTTTCGCGAATCCCAACGGTCACGGCGGGGTGATGCCCGCGCTCGTCGAATCGGGGGCCGTCACGGAGATGCGAAGGCGCGGCGTCACCGAGGTCTTCCACTGTCAGGTGGACAACGTGCTGGTGAAGATTGCGGAGCCGGTCTTCCTGGGATTTCATCACGAGACCGGGGCACAGATGTCGAGCAAGGTGTGCCGAAAACGCGACGCCGCCGAGAGGGTGGGCGTCACGGTTAAGCGCACTGACGGACGCACTGCCGTCGTCGAATACACCAACCTTACGGAGGAGCAGACCCGCCGCACCGAGCCGGACGGGTCGCTCTCCCTGTGGGCCGCGAACCTCTGTATCTATTGGTACACCGTGGATTTCGCCGAGACGGTCGGCCGGGACGTGCGGCTTCCGTTCAACCTGGCGAGAAAGAAGATTCCGCACGTCGACGGGGACGGGAAGCGTGTCGAGGCGACGGAGCCCAACGGCATCAAGTTCGAGACGTTCGTGTTCGACGCCTTCCCGCACGCGCAGAAAACGTTCCTCATGGAGATCGACCGTGCCGAGGAGTTCGCACCGGTGAAGAACATGACCGGGGAAGATTCGGTCGATTCCGCACAGCTTGCGATCACGGAGCGGTGTGCCCGGTGGCTGGAAAGCTGCGGGGTGACGGTCCCGCGCGGTTCCGACGGCCGGCCGCAGTACCCCATCGAGATCTCCCCGCTCTACGCCCTCGACGCTGGACAGCTCAAACGGAAACTCCCGGACCGGCTCGCCATCAACGGTCCGCTTCTTCTCGATACGTGAACCACCGGAGGGACTCATGCCCGACAAAGCAAAAGTGTCCGACTGGATTCGGTACGACTTCAGCAACATGATGGCCGATACCATCGGCGAGGAGCACGGCGTCACCGAGGAGGAGCTGAGCGTACTGGTGGGCGTGGTTCTGAGCTACCACAGGGAGCTCGAAGCGGAGCGGAGTTCCGGCAAGATCGGATTTCTGGACCTTCCCTACGCGGACGAGACCGTCGCGCTGGTGGAGGAATACGTCCAGGCGAACCGGGACCGGTACGAGAACTTCGTCGTGCTGGGGATCGGCGGCTCGGCACTGGGAGCCATCGCGCTTCACACGGCACTCACTCATCCGTTCTACAATCTGCTGGACCGTGAAAAGCGCGGGGGGCCGCGGTTCTTCGTCGTTGACCACATTGACCCGGTCGTCTTCGCTTCGCTGCTCAACGTCATCGATCCGGCGAAGACGCTGTTCAACGTGGTTACGAAGTCGGGGGAGACGGCGGAGACGATCGCCCAGTTCCTGACGGTCTATGACCTGGTGGTGAGGCACCTGGGCCGGTCGGCGCGCGACCACGTCGTTGCGACGACTGAGGAACAGGACGCGACCGGCGCCAACGACCTGCGGACCATCGTGGAACGTGAGAAGCTGGCGAGTTTCGAGGTCCCGAAGAACGTCGGCGGACGGTTCTCGGTGCTCTCGGCGGTGGGACTGCTTCCCGCGGCGATGACCGGCATCGATATCCGCGAGCTCCTGCGCGGCGCCGCCTGCATGGAAGACCGCACCCGCACGGGGGATTTGTGGAACAATCCCGCCTACGCGGCGGCGGCCCTCCAGCGCATCCTCGACGAGCGGGGCAAACATATCTCCGTCATGATGCCGTATTCCTCGCAGCTCCGTGACGTCGCCGACTGGTTCCGACAGCTCTGGGCGGAAAGTCTGGGGAAGCGGTCGGGGGTGGATGGCGAGGTCGTGCACAAGGGGCCCACGCCCGTCAAGGCCCTCGGTGTGACCGACCAGCATTCGCAGCTCCAGCTCTACGTCGAGGGCCCGTTCGACAAAGTCATCACGTTCGTGGCACTGGACCAGTTGGACGCGACGGTCGCGATGCCGCCCGCCTTCGACGACCTGGAGCACGTGGGGTACCTCGGCGGGAGGACGATGAACGAACTCATGGAGGCCGAGCGTCTGGCCACCCAGACGGTCCTGACCGATCTCACCAGGCCCAACGCGACCATCTGGCTGCCCCGGCTCGACGGATTCTGCGTGGGACAACTTCTGTTCATGCTCGAGGTCCAGACGGCGATGGCGGGAAAGCTGCTGCGCGTGAACCCGTTCGACCAGCCTGGCGTTCAGGAGGGGAAGCGGCGGACGTTCGCCCTGATGGGAATGCGGGGTTACGAGAAACTGAGGAAGGAGATGGAGGCCCGCCGGCGGCCCAATCCCCGCTATGTCATCGCCTGACCGTCAGGCGACGCGGGGCGGGAGAGCTGAGGATTCTTCGGGCGCCGTCTCGCGCGGTTTCTCACGAATCCGCCGAGCGCCCACGCCCAGAAGCCGAGAATTCCCGCATTCGCCACCACCACGGCGAGTCGGTTCTCTTCCAGCCAGGGATGGAACTTCGCAATCGCAAACGCCTCCATCTCATCCTTCCAGTCGGTTTTCCGGTCGACGTACAGGATGCGTTCCGAGATCGAATCCGGCCGGACGCCGATGACCATGGCGTGATGAGCCCTTCCAAACTTCTGCTTCCTCAGGCGACCCCCGCCGCCCCCCGTCACCAGGTACACCGTGTCGCGGACCTTCACCCGCGCCAGCCCGTGGTAATCGCCCCCGAAGACGTAGTCCACCTTGAACCGGTCGAAGAGCAGTGCGAATTCGCCCGCGCTGTCGAGTCCGCGGACCTGGTAATCCGAGGACACCATGGGCGGGATGTGCATGAAGACGAAGACCCTGCGGCAGGCTGCGCGGCGGCTCGAAAGCACCGACTGGAGGAACTCGATGCTTTCCCTGGAGGAGCAGGGCGGCTCCAGGGCGCGGAGGACGATGAAGAGGCATCGGCCGTACTCGAAGGAGAAATTCGTCGGCCCGTACGTCTTCTCGAAGAGGTCCAGAGGAAAGGTCTTCTCGTCCACGTCATGGTTTCCGACGGCGTAGAACACGGGGAAGGGCATGGCGAGTTCGGTGGCCCACTCGGCCCGGAGGAATTGGTGCTGAGCCGGAGTCGGCCGGCTCACGCCGTCGCCGAGAATCACCATGAAGGAGAGAGGCATATCCCGCAATTGACGGCAGAGTTCAGCGAACGTGCTGCTGATATGAGGGTCGCCTACGACGGCAAAGGAGAACTCCTCGCTGCGTGCGTCTTTCGCCAAGAGCGCCCGAACCGGGTCGAAGTTCCCGAACGTCGGGGGCAGCGGCAGGTCTCCTTCCCGCCGGATGATGATGAGGCTCACCGCCTCGACGATGAGCACCAGCGCTAGGACGCCGACGAACAGCACCCGGAGGGCGGACCCGATTCTCCTCCGGAGGCCCGGCCGTCCCGCCCGCATCCGCTGCTTCCCCTCGTCAGACGGAGTGTCCCGCATCACTGATTCTTCCTGTATCCCGGGAGTCTCGCCCTCAGACCCTGCCGAGGTAGACGGCGTTCGCGGATGGGGAGTTGACTATCCTGCGAAGCAAGCCTGCAATCGGCGGCCTCAGGTCAATGTGATCCAGTTCCTCGAGCGGCACCCAGCGCGCCCCCAAAAGCGAACCTTCCGGCCTCACGTGGAAATCAGTGCTTCCCGCCTCGATGCGGAAGGTGTTGTTCACGACGTGGTTGTCGGCGTTGATATAGTCGTGCACGATGACGAGCGGGCCGACGGTCACGTCGAGGTCGCATTCCTCCTTCATCTCCCGGATGAGCGTCTGCTCGAGTGTTTCGCCGGACCGGACGTGCCCGCCCGGCAGCACCCAGTAGGACCGCCCATGTTTCCGGTGGTTGACGAGCAGTATCTTTCCGTCCGCCACGAGCACTCCCGCCGCACGAACTCCTATCTCCCGCATCGATCGTCCTTCCATCTCGGTGGTCTCAGCCGGGAGGGTTTCGTCGGTCCAGCGGCACGCTGGATACGCAAGGTCGGGCCCTGGGGGTGTTCCTCTATGCGAGCTCCCTGCTGACGAGGTCGAGCACCTCCTGTGCATGCCGGTCCACCTTCACGCGACGCCAGACGTGACGCAAGATGCCTCGCTTGTCAATGACGAAGGTGGTCCGCTCGATGCCCCACTGGCTCTTTCCGTAGAGAATCTTTTCATGGTAGACGTCGTAGGCCCTGCTGACGGAGGCATCGGTGTCGCTGAGAAGCGGAAAGGGAAGCCGGTGCTTGAGTGCAAAGGAGGTGTGCGAGTCCGTGGCATCGAGACTGACGCCCAGGATAACGGTGTCCACTTCCTGGAACTTGTCGGCGAGGTCCCGGAACGAGCAGGCTTCGCGGGTGCAGCCGGGCGTCTCGTCCTTCGGGTAGAAATAGAGCACGACGTTCTTCCTGCCTTCGAACGATGCCAGGGAAACCTCCTCGCCGGTATGGGCCTTGAGTGTGAAGGGTGGGGCCTTGACACCGACTTCGATGGTTCTCTGCTCGACCATGCGTACCCTCCTTCCCGCTCTCCCCGCTCCCTGGACTACGAAAAAGGTAAATGCCGGAGGTGGTCAAGTCAAGGCAAATGCCCGTCGTGGCGTCTGCGGTCCGAGAGGCGTCGGGGACGCAAGCGGTGCGGAGATAAAACGGGAGGGAACGTTACCCCGTCCTTTTTGAGCGGCGGTTATCGCCCGCTTGGAACTTACTTCCGCTCGTGGGACCAGCGTCGCGCCAGGACGCGCACCGGGCCCGTGAAGTCACAGCTCCCGTTCGGTCCCACGCGAAGCGTCGTGCTCCGGTCCGCCAAGAGCAGCAGGTGTCTCTGTGCGTAGGGGAGGTACTCGTAGCCGTAGTTGGACGTGATCTTGTACGCCCCGCGGTGATAGTTCTTCCCGGGATAGTACGGAGGGTCGGAGAGCTGGGTGACGATCTCGACGGTGAACGTGTGGCAGCGGGTGGTCAGGTAGTTTGCGGCCTGGGTGAAGTAGAGATCCCGCTCGTCGCGTTCGTCCGTGATCCCGTCGCCGTCGTCGTCAACTCCCGGACAGATCCCCGTGCCCCAGTTCTCGTATCCTTTCTCCCCCACGAGGTTGGCCGTGGAACAGTATGCCGGATTGTTCCTGCTGGTCGCGTCGAACCACTTGAAGTGGCCCATGGTGTATCCGGGGTTGGTGAGCATGTCGTCCCAGAGGAGGATCTGTCCGATACTGTCCCATGGTCCCATGCAGCCCGAGTCCGTGTCGATATCCTTATGGGTCTCGTGGTTCCTCTCGCGATACGGCCCGTAATAAGATGACAAGATAGTACGAAGGGGCGGAATGCGATGGTCGGTCAGGGTCGTCCCGATGCAGCGGACGCCGGCGTGGTTGATGTCAATTGTTCCATAGACCCGGACTTCGGGCCCGCACAGGTCGCCGGATTGAGAACCGGTGTCGGCCTCATCGATGGCCCCGTCCCCGTCGTTGTCGATCCCGTCGTGCATCGGGTCCCAGGCGGTGAACATGTCGTAGAGGTGCAGGTTGTGGGGTTTGCCCCAGGGACGGAAGAGGTCGAGCTTGACCGTCTCGACGATGTTGCTGTAGGTCAGGTAGCGGGTGAGGTTATTCGGCGGGTTCGGCCGCTGGGCCCTGGTCGGGACCCAACTGAGGGGACCGTCCTGGGCACAATTGTACAGGAAGAGCTCCCCGAGCCACCCGACGCTCGGGAGGTCGCTGTCCGGGATCTTGTAGTTCACCTCGAACCGGCGCTCATACTTGTACGGACTCCGGCTCGTCTTGTTCCACTGTGCATAGGTGGTCGTAGACGCATTGACGGGGTAGTTGACGTTGGGGCTGGCCAGCGTCGGATAGTTGCTCAGGTTCCATCCGGCACACCAGAGCACGTTCGACGTCTCGTCGGTCCCCTGGGTGCCGTAGACCTTCGCGTTCATCGGGTCCCAGCGCCGGTAGATGCCGATGTACTCGGTCTGGGTTCCTCCGGGCCAGCTCCCGACCGCATAGGGCTTTGCCAGCTGCAGGTTGTCCGTGGCGTCCACGCGGATGTATCTCCGCGTCAGCGCGTTCACCGTGATGTCCTGGACCTTCCCGGCGGAGATGGGAACGTTCACCGCGGGATTGCCGTCTTGGATGTTGCCGCTCAGCGGCTTCCAGAGGGAAATGGTGACAGGTCCCTCGATCTCGAGCTTCGTGAGGCCTAGCGGCCAGCCGAACTGGCCCGTGACCGTGGCACTTTTCCACCCGAGGTGCGCGTACCGGCTCCAGGTTGGATGGGTCGTCACACCCACCGCCTGCGGCATCCCGTACAGCCCGTCGGCGCCGATCCTGCGGTTGACGTCGCTCGCGTCGACCAGTCCCTTGTCATCCGTCGGGGTCGTCCCGAACCGGTTCAGGTTTCCCACCCGGTACGGGTGTGATCCGATCATGACGACGTAGTCGCTGATGTCGAACGCCTCGTCGGCGTCCGCAATCCACGGGATATTCTCCATGGGGTTGCAAAGCTCTACCCGCAGGTCCATGTCGTACCCCTGCGGGTTGGGCGGGTTGGTGTTCTTCCTCAGGAAAAGGGCCGCCTCGTTGATGACCGGCTGTCGTTCGACCCCGAGCGCCCATGCCCCGCTCGTGTCCGGAGCCGCGTAATAGGTCTCGTTCTGGTCGCGGTCGATCATGTCCGCGAGCGACGCGATGAGCTGACATGCCTCGTGTTCCGGCAACGGGGTGTTCGTGAAGTGGAGGTAGGCCTTGAGCATGAAGTAGAGTCGGTCCCGTTCACGGTCGCGCATGCCGCGCCACTGGGTCTTGAGATTGATATCTTCTCCCGGGAGTCCCTCGGGTCCCGACGCCCCAATCATGTTGAGGTTGACCTTCCGGAGGATGTCCATGTGACGCCAGTCGCCCGGCTGGATGCCAGGGGGTCTCCACGGAAGAGGTCCTTCCTCCGGCCAGATCTTCCCACGAAGGATCGTGTCAGACCCATAGGTGGAGAGATAGCCCCGGGCCATGCCGAAGTACATCCGTGCCTGGTTCAGACTTCCGCCGGCGGCCCCCAGCATCGTCTCGAATACTCTGGAGGTCCCCGGAACGATGTCTTCGTTCTGGTGGTTCAGTGCTTCGCCGGGGCCGAAGTAATAGTCCTCGCCCGTCGGGTTGTCGGGAGAGGGGATCTTGTAGTAGCTGGCCCCGTCACGTCTCCATCCGACCCTCCAGTGGTCCCTGCCGTCGGCCGGGAGACTGTCGGCTCCCCATCGCTGTCTGACCCATTCCGGCGTCATGACCTGCACCCGGGCCGGGTCTATCCGCCTCTCGCCGTACATGATGACGATGTCCGGGTAGCCGGTGTAGTCGGGGTACAAGCAGAAGTTCACCGCGAGCAGGCGATACGGGTCCATCTGGTAGGGCGAATACTGGACGGCATTATAGTGGGCATTGAAGCCGCCCTGTTGGTACATATACTCGCCCGGATATCCTTTCCATGCGATGACTCCCAGGTGATTGGGTCC
>Ga0315282_10007328_pt1 | contig 18165 bp, 19 predicted proteins | sample YL17G07_20_MG_FD_203693 | JGI IMG/M metagenome (GOLD analysis project Ga0315282, IMG submission 203693) | Sediment microbial communities from Yellowstone Lake, YNP, Wyoming, USA - YL17G07_20 | ecosystem: Environmental > Aquatic > Freshwater > Lake > Sediment | place: USA: Wyoming | collected...
TGAATTCTGGTCCGGGCCGAAACCATATTTTGAGCGGATAGAATTCCGGGTCATTCCCGAGGACATCACGCGCCTGTTGAGTTTGGAGAAGGGGGAGATTCAACTGCTGCAAAGTCCGATTCCGGTGGACGAGCTTGTCCGGTTGAAGAGGAAGGTTCGTCTTGCGGTGCAGGAGCGGCCGGGTCTGAACTACAGCTATATGGGCTTCAATTTGCGCGACCCGATTTTATCGCGGCGCAAGGTTCGGGAGGCCATTGCTCATGCGCTCAACCGGGATGAAATAATTCATTGTCTGCTCAAAGACACTGCGGTCAAGGCGGACACGCTTCTATCTCCTCGGCACTGGGCCTATGAGCCTGGGGTCAAGAGCTACGCATATGACCCGGGACTGGCGAAAAAATTGCTGGATGAGGCCGGGTATCCAGACCCGGATTTAGACGGCCCGCGTGCCCGGTTCAAGTTGAGCTACAAGACCAGCCAGAATGTGCAGCGGCTCTTGGTCGCGCAGGCCATTGCCCATGAGCTGGGCAAGGTCGGGATTGAGGTTGCGGTTCGGAGCCTGGAATGGGGAACGCTTTTTGCCGACATCCAGGCCGGCAATTTCCAGATTTACACCTTGAGCTGGGTGGGAGTGGTGGAGCCGGATATTTTATACACCATTTTCCAGTCGCAGAGTTTGCCGCCGAAAGGCGCGAACCGGGGGTTTTACGAGAACCCGGAAATTGATGCGCTGCTGGAGGCGGGAAGGATGACCCAGGACCGCGGGGCTCGCAAGATTCTGTATGCGCGCGCGCAGAAAATTTTGAGCGAGGACCTGCCTTATGTGAGTCTCTGGGATGCGATGGACATCACGGTCTCGGACAAGCGCCTTGCCGGGTTTGAGCTGGGGCCGGCCGGGGAATGGGGCTTATTGCAAAGCGCGAGGTGGCGGCCATGAGGTCATACCTTTTAAGGCGCCTGCTCTGGTTTTTCCCGGTGCTTCTGGGCGTAAGTCTTCTGGTGTTTTTTTTCATCCACATGATTCCGGGCGACCCGGTGAGCGTCATGCTCGGAGAGGCGGCGAGGCCGGGCCAGGCCGAGGCGCTTCGCCATCGTCTGCATCTTGACCAGCCGCTTTATGTCCAGCTTGCGCTTTTCTTCTCCGACCTGGTGCGCGGCAAAATGGTCTCCATATTTTTCGCGCAGCCGGTTTTTGAAGTGATTGTCCCGAGGCTCTCGGCCACCCTGGAGCTGGCATTTTGCTCCATGCTGCTCGCGGTTCTGATTGCGCTTCCGCTCGGGATAGTTTCCGCGCTCAAGAAAAATTCCCGGGTCGATTTTTTCAGCCGGGTGTTCAGCCTGGCCGGGGTCTCGGTTCCCAATTTCTGGCTGGGGCCGCTCCTGATTATTTTCTTTTCCATCATTCTCGGCTGGCTGCCGGTTTCCGGAAGAGGCGGGTTGAGTCATCTGGTTCTTCCGAGCCTGACTCTGGGCATGGCCATGGCCGGGCTTTTGAGCAGGATAAGCCGCGCGAGCATGCTGGAGGTTCTGGCCGCGCCATATCTTATGAGCGGGAGGGCGCGCGGCTTGAGCGAGTGGAGCGTCATTCTCCGCCATGCGCTGCGCAACGCCTTGATTCCCATCCTGACCGTGATTGGCCTGCAGTTCGGCGGGCTTTTATCCGGCGCGTTCATCACCGAGACCATTTTCGCCTGGCCCGGAATCGGGCGGCTTTTAATCAATGCTGTTTTTACGCGCGATTTTCCGCTGGTCCAGGCCTGCGTGCTGGTGATTGCCGCGAGCTACTTGACCGTGAACCTGCTGGTTGACCTCTGCTACGCCTGGGTTGACGCGCGGGTGAGATTGGGGAGGGAGAGATGAGGCAGAGGCTCGCGCTCGGCCTGGTGATTTTGGTGATTGCGCTTTTTTGCGCTGCGGCGATTTTTGCGGGAAAAATTGCGCCGTTTGCTCCGGAGGACCAGGAGCTTTGCGCGGGTCTGGCTGGCCCGAGTCATTGGCACTGGCTGGGACAGGACAAGCTGGGGAGGGATGTTTTCTCGCGGATGCTTTATGGCGCGCGGGTATCGCTTTTGGTGGGGGTCTCGGTGGTTTTGATTTCAGCGCTGGTGGGGTTTTGGGTCGGCGCGCTTGCCGGCGCTCTGGGCGGAATGGTTGACCAGCTGATTATGCGCGTGATTGACCTGCTCATGGCTTTCCCCGGGATTCTGCTGGCCATCGCGCTGGTGGCGGTTCTGGGCCCGGGACTGGGCAATGTGATTCTGGCCTTGAGCGTTCTCGGCTGGGTGGGATATGCGCGCCTGGTTCGCGCCCAGGTTCTGGTGGAGAGGGAAAAGGCTTATTTTGAATCCGCGCGCGCCCTGGGAGCGGGAAGGCTGCGGCTGATTTTCCGGCACCTGGCGCCGAATGTTTCCGGGCCGGTTCTGGTGCAGGCGAGTTTCGGCCTGGCCGGCGCGGTTCTTTCTGAAGCCTCGTTAAGCTTCCTCGGACTGGGCAGCCAGAAGATGCCGAGCTTCGGCTCGCTCTTGAGCCACGGCATAAATTTTTTGCGCACGGCTCCTCATCTCACGATTTTTCCCGGGCTCGCGGTTTTTCTGCTGGTGGTGAGTTTCAATCTGCTGGGAGATTTTCTCGGCGATTATTTGCGGGTAGAGGATAAGGGGAGGGGGAGATGAGCTTGCCGGAAATAGAGGTGATGGTTGGCCAGATGATGGTGGTGGAGTTGCGCGGGACCGAGCTGTGCGAGGAGCATCGCAAGCTGCTGCAATCGGGCTTGGTCTCGGGCTTTCTTTTATTCCCGGGAAACGATGCTCGGCCGGAGGAGGTGCGGGAGCTTACGGACTCGGTGCGGAAAATCGCGGCGGAATATCCTGCGATTCTGGCGGTTGACCAGGAAGGCGGAAGGGTGCTTCGGCTCAAGGCTGGGTTCACGCCGATTCCTTGCATGCGGAAGCTGGGCGCGAAAGCGGATGAGAACCTGGCGTTTGAGGTCGGCAGAGTGCTCGGAGCGGAATTGCGCGCGGTCGGCATTAACACTGACTTTGCGCCGGTGGTTGACCTTGAGCTGAACCCGGAGAACGAGGTGATCGGGGATAGGGCTTTGCATTCCGACCCGGAGCTGGTTGGCCGGCTCGGCTCGGCGCTGATTCATGGTCTGCACTCGGAAAAAATAGCTGCCTGCGCCAAGCATTTTCCCGGGCACGGCGCTTCCCGCGAGGACTCCCACCTGGAGCTGCCTGCGGTCAGCGCGGACCAGAACACGGTTCGCGGCCGCGAGCTTAAGCCTTTCCAAAGAGCCATCGCCGCGGGCGTGGAGAGCGTGATGGTCGGCCACCTTCTTTATCCGGCGTTTGACAAATATTATCCGGCGAGTTTGTCCGAGCGGCTCATCACCGGCCTTTTGCGGGAGGAGATGGGATTCGAAGGCGTGGTGATTGTTGACGCGCTGGAGATGAAGGCGCTTGAGGGGATTCCGCTGGAAGACCGGGCCTTCATGGCTGCGCGAGCCGGCGCGGACATCATGCTGGTCAGCGAGGGGATGGAAAACGCCCGGCGGGTGCACATGGCGCTCTGCCAGGCGGTGAGCATGGGAGCGCTGGCGGTGGATAAGGTTGTCAGCGCCTATCAGCGGGTGATGAATTTAAAAGCCAGGCTGCTCAAGCAGGAGGACCTGCCGGCTATCGATTCCCTGCAAAAAATGGTCAGCTCCGATGCTGGCAGACGGCTTGCTGCCGGCATCCAAGAGCCGAGATAATTTTCTCACCACCAGTAATGCACGGTGTATTTCAGTTTTCGTTCCTCGTCCGGCTTGACCTTGAGCTTGAACTGGATGGTTGCGCTGTCGAGTTTTTCGAAGCTGTCGGATTTGGCCTTGATTTCCCAGTTGGCGTAGCGGTAGGTGTGGTCAATGACTCTTATCTCCACGGGTTCTTTTTTGTGGTTGCGGAGCGAGACCTCGAATGACTCATCCACCCAGTGCTGGTCATAATTTTCCTGGAAATTGGTCTGCTTCTTGCTGCCCACGAGGTCAAAGGCGTTGCCGATGTAAAGGCGGACATCCTCGTCCTTGGGGGTGTGGTCAATCTTGTCCTCGCCAATCAACTCGTTGCGGCCGTCAATGTCCCTGCGATAGACCTTGACCTTGCCCTTGGGCAGAGGCATTCCCATGTTGTTCTTTTTGCTGTTCCGGAATTCGAGCATGGTCCAGACCTTGGTCTGGGCGGTGTCGCTGTAGTCATAGCGGTAGGCGTTGTCCGGGTCATAGACATAGATTTTTTCCGCAGGCACGGACAGCGCGCGGATGAATTCAACCTGCTTGGTCTCCCGGTCGCGGACCGTGGTGCTGCGGTTCAGGTCATAGATATGGTATTCCTCAAAGGTGCGTTCCGTGACCGAGGGCGGGGGAGGCGCTGCGGCCTCGGCTTTCATCTCCTTGGCCGCGTAACCATACCGTGGCCCCTGGTCGCTCACGCGGTGGACATCTCCGGCGAGCAGCTTGATGCTGGCGTCTTCAAAATCCTTTCCGGTCTGGTTTGTGATGGTGACCCATCCGGTCAGGTCCATCTCGCTGCCTTTTTCCGGGAAGACCGCGTTATAGCTTGCGTCCCAGTTCATGCCGGAGGTGATGTAGGAAAATTCCACATTGTGCTTCTGGTCGTTTTTGCTCCAGAGTTTCCAGAGCAGGGTTGGCTTGAGGAAGGCATCGGAGGAAAGGCTGTCAAAGAGGGGAGTGCCCGGGAGGTTGAAGCGAATCTTTCCGTCCATCTCGATGATTGGCGAGCCGGTGTTCCCATAGACATTGTTTGGCGCGTATCCGCTGCGAATGATCTTGACTTTTTTCTGGATGGGCTTTTTGGTTTCCGGGTCATAGAGCTCGAGCATGATTTCCTTGCCTTCGAACTTGGAGAGGAGCAGACCCTGGCTCAAGGTGTTGGCCTCGTAATTCTGTTCGAGGATTTTGAGGCTGTCCGGGTCTTTGAGGTCTCGGAGGATGACCGAGCTGGGGTCGAGAAAGGCGGTGATGTTTTCCGCGCGGAACTCGTTTTCTCCCGCTTTCAGGTTCAAGTTCCGGATTTCCTTCACCACCGCGAAGCTCTGGTTGTAGATGGTTATTTGCGGCGAGTTGTTTTCCGCGCCTCCGGGCCGGCTGCAGACCAGGGTGGCCACTGCCAGCGCCAGGACCAGTCCTCCGAGACGAAAGATATTTTTCCGCTTCATTTTTTGCTCCTCCTTTTTCGGGGCTAATTTTTTTCGGTTTCCAGTTCTACTGACATCCTATCGCCGGTTAGGTTCCGCGCAATTGCGAGACACGAGGCCGGAAGTTAATAAATGTCCGGGAGCCCGGCGGCCAAAATAGCTTTGGTGTAGGCCTTGGTTTTGGCTTCTCCTTTGAGGCGGAGGTATTCATTCAAGCCAATCATCAGGGATTGGGTCTGGGCTTTGGTGCCGGGCTTGAAAACCAGGTGCCTGGGAATCTGGCTTTCGCTCTTGATTATTTCGAAGAAATAGGGGTCGTCCTTGCTCACCTGCTTGAGGCGGAATTTTTGGTTCAGGCGCATGGACTCGAGCCAGAGCTGGTTGTTTTTGACCCGGATGCGATAGATGCCGAGGCTGCGCATGAAGAACCTGAAGTCCGAGAGCAGGTCCGGCTCGGGCGAGCCATAGGACCCGACCAATGTGGGCCAGAGGTCTTTGCGTTCTTCGAAATTTTCGGGCGGTGCTTCTTTCTGGAAAAGAATCTTGAGCAGACCGTAACCAATCTCGTAAGCGGAGTCGTTCATGATGTTTGCGAACACGATGATGCCGAGGTGGTCGTCGGGAGCGATGAAAAGCTGGGCGCCGTATCCGGGCATGGCGCCGTCGTGCTCGATGATTTTATGTCCGAAATAATTTTCGTGGATGAAGAAGCAGAGTCCGATTTTCATTAGCCGCGGGTCAACTTGGTAATGGGGCGTGAACATTACCTCAATGGTTTCCGGCTTCACGAGGACGGCGTCTCCGAGTTGGCCCTGGTTGAGCAGCATGAGGATGTAGCGGGACATATCGTTCACGGTTGAATACAATCCGCCCATGGGCGTGACCGGGTAGCGCATGAAGTGCAGCTCGGAGAATTTTTGTCCCGAGCTTGTGTACCCCTTGGCCAGGTTCTGGAGGATGGTGTCGGTCTCGTAGAAATGGCTGGAACTCATTCCGAGCGGTTCCAGGATATGCGCATCCTGGTAAGCGGCAAAGGCTTCGCCGCTCATCTGCTCGAGCAGGAGTCCGAGCGCGCCGAAGCAGAAATTGCAATAGGCATACTTGGTTCCCGGGCAGATATGAGGCCTGATGCCGTCATTGTAAATTTTCCGGAGCAAAGGCCGGTCCTGTCCCTTGAGCACGAGCGTGGTGGGAATGAGCTTGCCGAGCTGGCGCCAGGACATCAGCTCGCCGGCGCCGGAGGTGTGGGTGAAGACATCCAGGAAGGTTGCTTCGCGGCAGCCGGTCTTGGCCGTCCGGTAAACAGGGTAGGGGCCGTAGGGATTGACTGCGTCCTCCAGATGGAACCTGCCTTTTTCCATTTGCTGCATCAGAGCGAGCGCGGTGAAGGTTTTGGAAATCGACCCGATGAGGAACTCTGAATTTTTGCTGACCGCTTTTTTATTTTTCAGGTCCGCGTATCCGAAATAGCCGGTCCAGGCCAGCTTGCCGTCTTTGACAATACCCACGGCCAGGCCGGGCGAGTGCCATTTTTTCATTCCTTCTTTGACCAGGTCTTCGATTTTTTTTGATTGGCCGGGGTCAAGGCCGTTGTTGTTCACAAACGATGGCTCCTGGGCTTGAGCCTTGACCTGGAAGCAAAACCAGAAGGGTAAAACGAGCAGGAAACACCATTTAATATATTTTCGCAGCATCATTCTTGCCTCCTTGCGCCATCGCAATCAGTGCCAGCGTTTATGACCAAATTGTAGCATTTATAGATTATAAGGGAAGTTTTTGTTTGTCCACCTGGGCTTGACAACTATTGCATATTTGGTTATACTAGCAAATAGACAAAAAGGAGAGCGTGATGGACAAGTTTAATCGGCGGAAATATGAGACGCGGGCAAAGATACTAAAGGCTATGGCGCATCCCGCTCGGCTTTTCATTATTGACCGTCTGGAGCAGAAGGAGAGCTGTGTATGCGATTTGAGCGAGATGGTGGGCGCGGATGTATCCACGGTTTCCCGTCATCTGGCGGTGATGGAGGCGGCGGGGATTGTAAGGCGGCGCAAGGAGGGGCTTAAGGTATTTTACAGTTTGCGGGTTCCGTGCGCGGTGTCGATTTTTGATTGCGTGGAAGCGGTGATTAAGAACAATCTCAAGGAGCAGTTGCGGGCGATTCGCTAGGTTTGGCCCAGGGGTATTCAATGGAGTGGAAAAAAGAAATCAAGATTTTATTGCTGATGGTTGGGCTGTTTTTATTTCTGTTTTATCTGCCGGTGGGGAACCCGCGTTTTGACCATGCGGTTTCTGAATCGCTGGCGCTGGTGAAATGGTATGCGCGGGAGCATGTTATTTTGTGCCTGGTGCCGGCGTTTTTCATAGCCGGGGCGATTTCGGTTTTCATCAACCAGGCCTCGGTGATGAAATATCTGGGGGCGAAGGCGCCCAAGGTTTTGGCCTATGGCGTGGCTTCGGTTTCCGGGACGATACTGGCGGTTTGCAGCTGCACGGTGCTTCCGATGTTCGCCGGGATATACAAGATGGGCGCAGGCTTGGGACCTGCCACTGCCTTTTTATATTCCGGTCCCGCCATCAGCGTTCTCGCCATTATCCTGACCGCGCGCGTGCTCGGGCTTCAGATAGGAGTGGCCCGGGCTTTGGGGGCGATAGCCTTCAGCATAATTATCGGGCTTTTGATGGCATTTATTTTCCGGCGGGAGGAGAAGGAAAAAACCGAGGCGCAGATGGCGATGCCGGAGCCGGAGGTCAAGCGGGCGCTGTGGAAGAACATTTTGTATTTTGCATCGCTTTTGGGGATTTTGGTTTTCGCCAACTGGGGCAGGCCGGTGGAAGAGCAAGGTATATGGTTTGCGGTCTATTCCGTGAAATGGATATTGACGGCCACCAGTTGGGTTGGTCTGGGTATTATATTGGTTTTCTGGTTCGGCTTGAGGTGGTGGAAACTTTTACTGCTGGTTCTGGTTCCCGTCATAAGCGAGTTAATTTTTATCAACCATATGCTTAGCTTCGGTTTGGCATCTGCGGCTCTGGCGATAGTTCTGCTGACCGAGCAAGGCGAATTGCGGAGCTGGCTGAATGCCAGCTGGGATTTCGCCAAGCTGATTTTGCCCATGCTTTTACTCGGGGTTTTAGGCGCCGGCTTTTTTCTGGGCCGGCCGGGAGAAGAGGGAATAATTCCTTCGGCCTGGGTCAGCCGGTTGGTCGGAGGTAATTCTCTCTTTGCTAATTTTTTTGCCTCCATGGTGGGCGCCTTTATGTATTTTGCCACGCTGACTGAAGTTCCGATACTTCAAGGCCTGCTCGGGAGCGGGATGGGCAAGGGGCCGGCGTTGGCGCTTCTGCTGGCGGGTCCTGCGCTCTCTCTGCCGAGTATGCTGGTTTTGCGAAGCGTGATGGGACTGAAGAAAACCGTTGTTTATGTGGCGCTGGTGGTGGTGATGGCGGGCATCAGCGGTTTGATTTTCGGCGCGATTTTTTAAAGGAGGTTTAAAGATGAAAAAGGTTCAAATTCTTGGCACCGGCTGTCCGAAATGCCGGCTGCTGGCTGAACAAGCCGAGCGGGCGGCACAGGCCCTGAAAATGGACTATACGCTTGAAAAAATCACTGACATTCAGGAGATTCTCAAATTCGGCGTGATGGCAACACCAGCGCTGGCGGTTGACGGAAAAGTTCTGCTTGCGGGGAAAGTGCCTGGTACCGAGGCCTTGAAGAAGGTTTTAGAGGGGGTCTTGAATGAAAATGCCAAATAAAAAAGGCTTCAAGCCGGTCAAGAGTATGCGGGCAAGGGTTGGGGCCTTTGCCAGCCCAAGACATTATCATAATTATTTGCTGTCCAGGGATTATATCAAGGAATCCGAATCCAGGAGCGATTTGGAGTTGCAGCCGGTCGGGATAATTCATTCGCCTTTCAAGATTTCGCAGGGCACTCCGCTTCAGCCGCGGATGGCGGAATCAATCCGCGGAACGGTTGAGATTTTCCCGCCCTACAAAGCTGGTTTGAAGGATTTGCTGGGTTTTGAGCGCATCTGGCTGATTTATTGGTTCCATCGAGCAGGTCCTACCCAGCTTTTGGTTGCTCCCTATATGGATTCAAAAAAACGAGGGCTTTTCGCCACCCGGGCGCCGTGCCGTCCCAATCCTATCGGAATCTCCACGGTTCGACTTTTATCGATTCGGGGCTGTACCCTTTATGTTTCCGACCTGGATGTTCTGGATGGCACTCCTTTATTGGACCTCAAGCCTTATGTTCCCAAGTTTGATGCTTATCGAGTGCGAAGATGGGGATGGTTGGCAAAGCAGGCCAGGAACAAAGCAATGGCAGACAGCCGTTTTGAAAGGAAATAAAAAAGAAAAAGGAGGTATGGAAAATGGCGTGGTTATTTGGTTATCCCAGGGACAAGGTGAACTGGTATCCGACCATCGTTGAGGAAAAATGTGTTGCATGCGGGATATGTATGAACTGCGGGAAGAAGGTTTATGAATGGGTGGATGGCAAGCCGAAAGTGGTGAGGCCGAATGAATGTGTGGTGGGATGCAGCACCTGCGCGAATTTGTGCCAGGGAAGCGCCATCAGGTTCCCGCGTGTCAAAGAACTCAGGACCCTTTATGAACAGAATAAAATCTGGGACGCGGTTAAAAAGGACCTGATTGAAAAAGGGGTGATACCCAAGCAGGGCGGATAAGCGCTTCTTTTGGCCTGTGCCCTTTGCTTGCCCTATAGGTGTGATATCCGGGCAAGGGAGAGATAAGTGTTTGCCCGTCTTGATAAAAGGCGAGGAGGTTTTTATATGAAAAAGCTGGTGACAGGTCTGCTTTTAGTTTTTGTTTTGGTCGGTCTGGGGTACTTTGTTTATTCTGAATTGGAAGCAAAGGACAAGGAATCTTCCTCGCCAGTTTCGGGAACCGGGGGAGGCACGGAATCGCAAGCTGCCAATGCGCCGGCCCAGGGAGATTCCTTGCCGCATCCGCCTTTTGCTTCTTCGCCCGCTCTTGCAAAGCAATCCAAAGTCATTGCCTATTATTTTCACACCACCTATCGTTGCCCCACTTGCATAAACATTGAAGCCTATGCGCGGGAAGCGATTGAAAAAGGGTTCCCGGATGCACTCCGGGAGGGGAAACTCGAGTTTCGCTCGGTGAATGTGGAAGAACAGGGCAATCGTCATTTCATCCAGGACTATCAGCTTTATTCCAAATCATTGGTTCTGGTCAAGCTTTTGGAAGGCAAGCAGCTGAATTGGCAAAATCAGACCAGGGTCTGGGAGCTGGTTAGAGATAAAAATTCCTTCATCAAATATGTGCAGGACGCGACCAGGAGTTTTCTCGAAGATGAATGAGAGTTTATGGATAGGCGCTGGTTCTGCTTTCTGGCTGGGAGTGCTGACCTCCATCAGCCCCTGTCCGCTGGCCACCAACATTGCGGCCATGAGTTATGTCGGCAAACAGGTCAGCAGCTCCACCAGAATATTTTTATCCGGCATTTTATATTCCCTCGGACGGATGCTGACTTATGTGATTCTCGGCTCTCTGCTTATGACCAGCATCTTTTCCATCCCCCAATTCTCCTTTTTCCTGCAAAAATATATGAACAAAATTCTCGGGCCAATCCTGATTCTGACCGGCATGTTCCTGCTGGATTTGCTCGGCAGGAATTTCACCGGCTGGGGGGTGAACGAAAAGATGAGAGAGCGGGCCGCGGGAATGGGCCTGGCCGGCGCCGGACTTCTGGGAATGCTTTTTGCCCTGGCCTTTTGTCCGGTTTCCGCGGCTTTATTTTTCGGGGGCTTGTTGCCATTAAGCCTTAAAATAAAATCATCGATTGTCTTGCCGTCGATTTATGGAGCAGGAACCGCTTTGCCGGTCTTGCTTTTTGCGATTTTGCTTATGCTCGGCTCTCAATATATGGGTAAATATTTTCAGCGGATATCGCGGGTGGAATTCTATGCACGAAGAATCACCGGGGTTGTTTTCATTTTAGCAGGGATTTATTATGTATCAGCATACATTTTTAAAATATTTTAAAAAAGGAAGATAAGGGCCATGAAAATTCAGGTGTTGGGGCCGGGCTGTCCGAGATGTCAGATGCTGGAGCAGAATGTGTTTAATGCCTGCGCCGAGCTTGGCCTGGACGCGGACATAACGCACATCACTGATGTCAAGGAGTTCGCCAAACTGGGGGTGATGATGACCCCGGCGCTGATTGTGGACGGCAAACTGGTGTTTTACGGAAAAGTGCCGGCCGTGGCTGAATTGAAAAGGATATTGTCCGGTTTGCAGAAGTCGAGCGGAAGATAGTTCAAACCGAGCTGGTGGATAAAGGGATAGAAATTCATATGGGAAAACCCCGGGCCAAAACGAAATGGGAACGGGATTTGGCCGCGCACCATAATATGTTCTGGAACTCGGTGCTGGATTTTCATCTGGGGCCGCTTTTGGATACGAGCTATCAGCATCCCGCACGGAAAAGAATAATTCAGGACTGGCTCAAAGGCGGTCTGGTGAAAAGGGTGCTCATCCGGCAGTTGGATTTTTACTGCGACCCGCTTTTGCTCGAGTTCGGAAAAGACGGATGGAAGGCCATGGTTCTTGATGACGGTTCGGTTCCGGAAGCGGAGGTTGAACTGCGGGCTAATCATTTGAGCCTGGTGGCCGAATCTGACAGCTTGTGGGCTTTTCTCTTCGGCCTGGTCCGGGGGGAGTTCAAAATTCCGCTTTTATGCAAAAAGTTTCGCGACCACTATTATGCGATGAAAATTTTTCTGGGAGGAAATAATGATTGAGCAGAAGCGAAAGGGACTTTCGCTGCTTGACCGGTTCCTCACCCTCTGGATTTTCCTGGCCATGGCTCTGGGCGTGGGCGCGGGCTATTTATGGCCGGGGATTGCGGGCTTCATCAACAAGTTCAGTGTAGGCACCACCAATATGCCAATTGCGATTGGCCTTATCCTGATGATGTATCCTCCGCTGGCCAAGGTGAAATACGAGGAAATCGGGAAGATTTTCAAGAATAAGCGTCTGCTGTTTTTTTCGCTTTTGCAGAACTGGGTGGTGGGACCGCTGGTGATGTTTGCGCTGGCGGTGATTTTTCTGCGGAGTCATCCCGAATATATGATTGGGGTGATTCTGGTCGGCTTGGCCAGGTGCATTGCCATGGTGATTGTCTGGAACGAGTTGGCCGAGGGGGACCGGGAATTGGCGGTCGGGCTGGTGGCTTTTAATGCGGTCTTTCAGGTCTTGCTTTATGCGGTGTATATCTATATTTTCATCACTCTCTTTCTTAACTGGCTGGGACTGACCAAAGGCTTGAATGTCCATATTTCAATGTTGGAATCCGCCAAGACCGTGTTTATCTATTTGGGGATTCCATTCCTGGCCGGCATAATCACCAGGTTTTCCCTGCTCAAGGCCAAGGGCAAAGAATGGTTTGAATCCGTGTTTGTTCCAAAAATCAGTCCGCTAACTCTGGTCGCGCTTCTCTTCACCATCATCGTCATGTTCTCGATAAAGGGCGAATACATCATCAAGCTGCCCCTGGATGTGGTCAGAATCGCGGTTCCGTTGACAATTTATTTTTTCCTGATGTGGTTCGCCAGCTTTTTCATCACCCGCAAACTCGGCGCCAAATATGGACAGACGGTTGCGGTCTCCTTCACCGCGGCCAGCAACGATTTCGAGCTGGCCATTGCCGTGGCGGTCGCCATCTTCGGAATCAGCAGCAACCAGGCTTTTGCCACGGTCATCGGCCCGCTCATCGAGGTTCCGGTTCTCATCAGCCTGGTTAATATGGCTTTTTATTTGCGGCGGAAATATTTCGCAGGATAGGCATAAAAAATGGGCCTGGGCATAAGCGCCCAGGCCCGCTTATGCCAAGTCTAAAGATTATTTCCGCGGTTCGGCTCCTGGCGGAACAGGCGGCTGCGGAGGCTGCGGCATTGGTGAATTCTGCGGGGTCTGTGGATTTTGCGGAGCCTGCTCTTCGCCCATAATCTCGATTTTGGCCTGCTTCTTCAGCCCGTCCAGATATTCCTTCCACTTGGCCTGGGTTCTTTCAAATTCAAGCGTGCGCTTAATCTGTTCCTTGGCCTCGTCAAAGGTCTGCTCCTTGGCCGGTCGATGGTCGACCATCTGGAAAATCACATATTTCCCTTCTAGTTGATAAACTTTACTAATCTCATTTTTCCCCAGCGCGAACACCTTGTCCGCAATTTCCGGAGGCAGGTTGTTCCCGGTCATAAGCGGATAGCTGCCGCCTTTTTGGCTGACCAGGGACGCGCGCTGGACATATCCAATGTCTCCGCCGCGCATCTTGCTCGCCAAATCCTCGGACTCGGCCTTGGCCAGTTCTTCAAACTTGTTCGGAGCGGCCTTGAGCTGCTTCAGGAGCTGGTCAGCTTTTGACTTTCCGCTGACCGCGATTTTGCGGAGATGGGCCATTTCCGGGAAATTATACTGGGACTTGTTCTGCTCGTAATAGGCCTGCAGGTCCTGGTCCGTGATATTTTCCGGGCTGGAGGTTATTTTTTTCCGCAACTCCTCCATGAGCAGCCGCTCGCGATAGACCTGGACCTTCCTTTCGATTTCCGGGTTCTTGGCAATCTCTTCTTTTTCCGCAGTCTGCATCAGGAGCTTCCGCTCAACCAGACGGTTGACGAACATTTTACGGCCTTCCGGCGACTCAACGATCTTCCGGAAAGAGTCGGGCCGGCCCGCAAGCTCGGCCTGCAAATCGTTTTCCGTGATTTTTTCACCATTGACAATAGCAAGAACCTTGGAGTTGTCCTTGGCCTTTTCCTTGACGGCCTTGCACCCCTGCAGCAAGGCGCCCGCAAGCAGCAAAGCAACTAAAAGCACAAGTCCTTTTCTCATTTTTTTCCTCCTGAATTGAGATTGGCTATTATAGTCAGATTATTATCCAGCCTCGCTGGCAATTGTCAAGGAATCGGCCATCAAGCAATTGGATCGGGAAAAAGCCTTTATGGTTCAGCTTGCATCACCGGCGTTTCAAAAGCAAAATAAGGGCTGATGAGTTCCGAGCCGAAATATGACCTCATCGTGGTGGGCGCAGGCCATGCCGGCATCGAAGCGTCGCTGGCCGGCGCGCGGATGGGATTTTCCGTGCTGCTTGTCACCATCAATGTTGACATGATTGGCGCCATGAGCTGCAACCCCGCGATTGGCGGCCTGGCCAAGGGGCAGTTAGTGAAGGAGATTGACGCCCTGGGCGGGGAGATGGCCAGGGCCGCGGACGCCACCGGCATCCAGTTCCGCGTGCTGAACACCAAAAAAGGGCCGGCGGTGCGCTCAAGCCGGGTCCAGACCGATATGTATCAATACCGCGTTTACATGCGCAAGAAAATCGAGGCGGAGCGCAACATCGCGGTCAGGCAGGGAGTGGTTGAGGAGGTGCTGGCGGAAGGCGGCAGGGCGCAAGGAGTGGCGCTCAAGTCGGGCGAGAAATTTTTTGCGCCTTGCGTGATTCTCACCACCGGCACTTTTCTGCGCGGACTGATTCATATCGGCTTGACGCGCTTCCCGGCCGGAAGAGCCGGCGAGCCTGCGGCTGACGGCCTTTCAACATCGCTCGCCTCACACGGGCTGGAGCTGGGAAGGCTCAAGACCGGCACCACGCCGAGGCTGGACGCCAAGACCATCAACTTTGCCATCCTGGACCGGCAGGAGGGGGACAACCCGGCCCGGCCTTTCAGTTTTGACACGGAAAAAATAGACCGGCCCCAGCTCCCCTGCTACCTCACCCACACCAACGAGCGCACTCACGAAATAATCAGGACCGGCCTGGACCGGTCCCCGCTTTACACCGGCGTGATCAAGGGGATCGGCCCGCGCTACTGTCCGAGCATAGAGGACAAGGTGGTGCGCTTTGCGGATAAAACGCGCCATCATATTTTTCTTGAGCCGGAAGGCCTGGACACGGTTGAGGTCTATCCCAACGGCATCCCCACCAGCCTGCCCATCGATGTCCAGGAAAAAATGGTCAGGTCGATTAAGGGTCTGGAAAAGGCGGCCATCATCCGGCCCGGATACGCCATTGAGTATGATTATGTCAATCCCATCCAGCTCAAGCCGAACCTGGAGACCAAGGCGCTTGAGGGATTGTTTGACGCCGGCCAGCTCAACGGCAGTTCCGGTTACGAGGAAGCTGCGGCCCAGGGACTGCTCGCGGGCATCAATGCCGGTCTCAAACTCAAGGGCGAGCCAAGTTTTGTTCCGGACCGAAGCCAGGCTTACATCGGCGTGCTCATTGACGACCTGGTTACGCGCGGCACCATTGAGCCGTATCGCATGTTCACAAGCCGGGCCGAGTATAGACTGATTTTGCGCGAGGATAATGCCGACCTGCGGCTGCGGGAAATCGGGCACCGGCTCGGCCTGGTCAAGAGCGAGGCTTATGAGCGGTTCCTTTGCAAAAAGGAAATGATAGAGCAGGGGATGACGATGCTCGCGCAAAAAAAAATTTGCCCCACGCGCGAAACCAACGCGCTCTTGGGCGAACTGGGCCTGGCCGAGATGAGCCAGCCCTTGACCCTCAAGCAGGCTCTGCGCCGGCCGGAGATGACCTGGGAATCGCTCCGAAGAATTGAGCCGTCGCTCGCGGATTTGCCGGAGCCGGTGAGTGAAGAGCTGGAAATCCAGGTCAAGTATGAGGGATATATTGAGCAGGAGCTGAAAGAGGTGGAGCGGTTCAAGCGGCTGGAGCAGGAGGCCATCTCCGCGGATTTTGACTACGGGAAGGTGCCGAACCTCTCAAGCGAGGTGCGCGAGAAGCTCAATAAGATTCGGCCGCAAAGCCTGGGCCAGGCCAGCCGCATCCCGGGCATGACGCCGGCGGCTATCTCCATCCTGCAAATTTTTTTGCGCAAGACCAAGGAAGAGCATTCCCGGGATGCGGCCTGAACTGAAAGACCTGCTCTTGGCCGAGGCTGAAAAATTTTCAGCCCGGCTTTCCGAAAACGAGCTTGCGATGTTTGCAAGCTACCTCGCGCTCATCCGGAGCTGCAGCGAAAAACTTAACCTCACCGGGATTGGGGACGAGGACGGGATTGTGGTCAAACATTTTATTGACTCGCTTGCCGGCCATGAATTTTTGGATGAGAACCGGCTGGTCCTGGACATCGGCTCGGGCATGGGCTGCCCGGGAATCGCGCTCAAGATTGCGAGGCCGAGCCTGAAGATGATTCTTCTGGAATCCAATCATAAAAAAGCCGCGTTCATCAACCAGGTTATCCGCTCGCTCGGCCTGCAGAATGCCCGCGGCGTGGCGCGCCGGGCCGAGGACAAGGATTTTCAGGCCGGGCTTTCAGGACAGGTTGACGCTGTGCTTTCGCGCGCCGCGGTCAGGCTGGATTTGCTTCTGGAACTGGCGGCGCCCTATTTGAAGAAGGGCGGCCGGCTCCTGGCTTACAAGGGCAGGGAGGCGGAGAAGGAGATGGCTGACAGCCTGCCGGCGCTCAAGCAAAATGGATTTGCCAATGAAGATATTTTCAGGTATGAGCTTCCGTTCGGAAGCGGCAGCCATGTGCTTCTGGTCTTGAGCAAGGTTTAGGAGGTGGCGGATTTGGAAAAGAAACAGGTGGTGGTGATTGGCGCGGGCTTTGCGGGCCTGGCGGCCGCGGCGTTGCTGGCGAAAAAAGGAGTTGCGGTTCTGGTGCTTGAGGAGTCAAGCGGTCCGGGCGGAAGAGCCAGGGTGGTCTTGAAGGACGGATACACCCTGGAATACGGCGCGCATTCCTTCCGCTACGCGGAGAAAAGCAGCGCAGCCCAAATCCTGGACGCGCTTGGCGCGAAAGCGGACTGGCTCAAGGAAGGGCATCGCTCCTGGATGATAAAAGGCAGGGAACTTTTTCCTCTCCCGGGCGGAAGCGAAAAGCTGGCCGAGGACCAGAAAAAATTCTTCCACCGACCGGAAATCGAAAAGGTCAAAAACAGCGTTGCCAAACTTATCCTGGAGCCTCCTGAAAAATGGCACAGGAAATCGCTCGCGGATTTTTGCGGAGAGGTTTTGAAAGACGAGAAGGCTTTGCTCCTGGTCAGGCTCATGGGCCTGCAGTTGATGGAGCCGGACCCGGCCAGGCTTAGCGCCGGCGAGCTGATTATGCATCTGCGCCGGGCTTATGACGCCGGCGTGAACTCGGCCCAACTCAAAGGCAGTTCCAAGGTGCTGATTGACAAAATGGCATCAGCCATCCTGGAGAACCGCGGCGAGATAAAATACCGCACGGCCGGCCTGGCCCTGAATATCGAAAAGGGCAGGGTGGTTTCCGTGGACACGACCGAGGGCGAGCTTGCGCCCGAGGCCCTGGTTTACGCCGGAGGCATGCACCAGCTTTTCCGGATTGCCGGCGCGGAGCATTTCCCGGACCGGTGGGTGAGGAAGCTGAAGCGGCTGGAGCCGGTTTCCGGAGTGGCCATTGATTTCGGCCTGCGCGAAAAAATCAGCGAGCTTAAAGGCTGGCTGGTCGAGCCTGAACTCGGGATGATGGGCAAATTCCCGTCCAACCTCGACCCCGGCCTGGCCCCGGAAGGGAAGCAGCTGTCCAGCTGGCTGATTATGATGCCGTGGGAAAAAGTCCTGGACCCGGAAGCAACCCGCTTGAGCATCCATAAGCTGCGCTCAACCATCAAGCGCGTGTTCCCGGACTTTTTCGCGCTTGCGGAATGGGAGCGGCTCCTGGCCCTGCCGGTGATTGACGGCGCGGCCTTGAGCGCGAGACAGAGCCTTCCGGAAAGGCCGGCCCTCCAGGCGCCTTCGGTGGGAAACCTGTTTTTTGCCGGAGACAGCGTTTCGGTTCCGGGCGCCAGCGGAGAGATAGCGCTGCGCAGCGGAATCGAGGTCTCGGAGAAATGCGCGGAATTTTTATCGGGAGAATGAATCGGGACTGACTTGTCCGCGGTAGTCCTCCCGCTCGGACGCGGGACAGCGTGATGCGCTGAATTTCAAATTGAAAAT